>Ga0213859_10000111_pt1 | contig 36093 bp, 53 predicted proteins | sample PICome_2_FD_160133 | JGI IMG/M metagenome (GOLD analysis project Ga0213859, IMG submission 160133) | Coastal seawater microbial communities near Pivers Island, North Carolina, United States - PICO304 | ecosystem: Environmental > Aquatic > Marine > Coastal | place: USA: North Carolina...
TTGCAGATGAATGTTCAATTTCAACATCCATTAAGTCTTGAGCAATAAAGCCCAAGTCCTTTTTAGTGCCGAAAGTGCCATCACGCCTGTTCCAAGTAAACTGAACAGGGCGCATATCGTTTATAAAATTTAAACCAAAAGATAAATCTTCAATAGCTGTCTTGTCACGCTCATCAGACAAACTTGATATGGTTTGCACGTTACATCTTATCGAACTTACAGAAAAATTTCCAAGAGTGATTTCGTTATTTACAGTGCCAGTTGAGGGATATGCTTGATATCCAAGACACATATTATTTGACCCTGTTGAAAGAGAAATAGCTGCATTATATCCTATGAACGTGTTCTGACTTCCAGTTGATACCGCACTTCCTGCGCTACTACCCATAGCAGTATTATACTGACCAGAAGTTAATGCATCTAAACAATATGCGCCTACTCCAATGTTAGAACTGCCGCTACCTCCTGCGTAACCAGCTTGGTGTCCGATAAAGGTACAAAAGTCACCTCCATCCATATCGTAACCTGCACGATAGCCAACTAAGACATTATAATTACTTCCATTAGTTCCAGAAGCACCACACTGCATACCAACAGAAACGCCGTAATCTCCAGCTACATAAGAGGCATAGCCAAGAGCCGTTCCTCTAGAATAATTACTATCAGCCATATAACCAAGAGCAACACAATAATCGATTGAATAAGCACTATCCATAGCACCATAACCGATAGCCGTATTATAATAAGGACTACTAGTGGAGTAACGCCCAAGTGCATCGCCACCTACAGCAACCGACCTATAATGGTTTCCGTCAGAAATAGCAGAATTACCTATGCCTATAGCATCATCACCCCAACAGTCATTGCCTGCTTGGTAACCAAGCATTACTTGGTAGTCTTTACTACTACTGCTATAGTTACCTGAATAATACCCCAAATAGGTGTTGCCAGTTCCAGCATTACCCGCACCTGCCCTTTGTCCTACTGCTGTATTATAGGAGTAAGTATTCTGATTGCGCCCTGCTTCAGCACCTACAAAAGTGTTGTAGTCTCCTGTTGAAATGTATTGCCCTGCATACGCACCTATAGCAGTGTTATTAATAGGATTGGGTGTATTTATATCTAAAGTGCCTAGTGCGTTAAAACCAACAGCAGTATTGGCAACAAAATCAGAACTTCCAGTAATTGTTGGGGTGCCATCACCAATATACAAAGAAGCCCATGATGTATCCTCTGTCATTGATACACTTGACCCGCTTATATCACTTGTTAATGCAACGGTTCCAGAAGCATCTGGGAATGTTATTGTTCGATTGTCCTCATGTGAAGTTGTTAATGTCAAACTGCGGTCAAAACCACTGGTGTTGGTTCTTTGCATTTTTATGTCAATACCAGCCTCAGTAACTAAGTCTCCTTCTTGAATTAGCGCACCAGTGACAGGGCTTAATTGCATTATGTCCACTGTGCCTGATGTGGTAACATTACCTGCCTTAAATTGCAATTTACCAGAGTTTTGCCCTGAAATTGTAGTGCTTGACTCAGCTTCAATTCTAAACATATCTTGAAATGGTGTGCCTCCACCTGCTGCATTGGCAAAAAACCTAATAGAGCCTACAGTTTCAAGTGAATTGGGAGAGGATTTATCATGGTAAAAATTAAGTACTGGACCTGCCGTACTACTGGTTGAAGTAAGGGTTATATTGTTTGTTGTACCATCAGCCAAAACAACGTGACCAGACGCATTAGGTAGTGTAATTGTTCTGTCAGTAGTTGGGTCGACTACGTTAAGTGTGGTTTGGTGATTATCCTCTGTGCTTCCCTCAAATTCTAAGGCGTCAGCTTTGACAGTTCCATTTACAGTTAACAAACCACTTGGAGAAATGCTTGCTAAAGTAGCGTTTGACCCATCTAAAAACAAATGCCCTAATTGGTCATTTACCCTAATAGACCCTAAATTTGTACTATTACCATAAAATTCTATTTGCGGGTTTTGACTGCCAGATGTGCTATCTTTATCAATAATTCTTATAGCCGCATCGTCATCGCCGTTATCTGAGTTACCTTGAACAGTAAATCTTGCTTGAGTTGAATTACCCCCAACATGAGCGCGACCATTACTATTTACAACAAAACCCCAAGTATTTCCAACATATACACCTAATGCTTGAGCGTTGCCGCTTGTGTCGTCTGACCTTACTAATAATGCTTTTGCTGAACTTGTAGTGCCAGTGTTATAAACAGACGCAGCATATGTTGCAGCACTATGGGCAACATCAAGACACCTTGGAGTAGCAACTGTTTCGTGTCCTGAGCCTAGCTTAACATTGCCGCTACTATCTTTTAAAACCAAGTCCTCATTAGCTGCGGTAATAAATACCTCAACATCGGTTCCAGATAGGCTTAGAAGCGACCCCGTAGAACTTTCGGTCAATGTTCGTGACAAAGTAGTTCCCGAAGCCGTATAGGTTCCAGTTCCTATTTCAAAATTAGTGCCGTCTACAATAACGTATCTTACAATATCGCCGTCAGAAATACCGCCATCAGCAAAGGTTTGAAAACCGCCAAAGGCACTTCCTAATGTAATAGTGCCTGTGCCAGTTGTGCTAGTTCCGACCTTTACCCTGTTTGCTAAGACATTAGCCATTGTCTACTCCTAGCTAGGGTCTGGAATACCTACGTCTAATGCTTCTAAACTAAATGTGTTGCCAGTTGTAACCGATTGCGAAGCAGTTAAAGAACCAGTAACCAACAAACGTGAATTTGTTGTATCAACGATTGCGTAATGTGTAGCGGTTCCTGTGCCCGTTACGCTACCGCCTGATATAGCACTAAGTGTTACTTTTCTACCGCCGCCTGTTCTGTCAGCGGGTGCCGAAATAGTAATACTTGTCGTATTGCCTAGTGTGCTTGTTGATGTTGCGTCTGTATAACTAGTCGCTTCTTGTGATGTAATATGTACCGCATTGGCTTCAGTGTCCAAAACTGTTAGTCCGTTGTCTAGTACCCTGTCTGCTATTGTTGCCATTAATAACTCCTAATTTTGATGCGGCCACCTGAGCCACTGGTTTTTGACCGAACACTCTCGGTATTGATAGCACTTATTGCCGCTTTATACAACGCCGCCCACGTTGCAGTTCTTTCGTCCTCCATTAGAAACGGCGCTGAATGGATTAACGAACCATATAAATATGCGTCAGGGTGATTTAACAATAGCCAATTATTATCAGTCGAATTAGCTAAGTTTTCTATTGTTGTGTAGTATAAAATTTGCAAATCGTAAGCTGTATCGGGTGTTGGGAACACTTCTATCGAACCATCTATTAAAGTAAAATTTCTTGGCGTTCCTGTTGTGTTGTCCGCTTCCATTCTCAATTTAGATATTTCGAAAGTGCCGACCATTTCTAGCGTCGAGGTATTACCGCTTGTTATAGATAATCTGATTGGCTCTAAAAAATCATCTGGCAACGAACTATATTGCGTGTCCAAAGTAGCATTTGCTCTTTTTTCCATGCGCCAATGCCTAATATCTCTATTAAAGGCTTTTTCAGCCAGTCTTATAAAATCAGGTATATGACTATCTAAATCAGTTCTGTTTAATGTATCTTCTATTTTTTGCTTTAGTTCGTTGTAAGTTGTTAAAGCCATTTGTTACCACTTAACTTTGTTTGCCCAATATGCCGCCGACATTTTGCCTTTAGCTATATTCTTTGCGTGTCTTGCCTTAAATGACTTTGCTCTTTTTGTCATTGTTTTATCACCAGTTTTTCCTTGTTGTCCAAAGCGAATTGTTTTTATTTTATCGCCTTCTTTTGCTACAACAATGTGAGATTTTTTAGGGTGGCTAGGGGTACGTTTCGGCTTGTTGTATCCACTAACTCCTGCTCGTTTCAGCCTTGGGTCTTTTGCCATTTAAGGCCTACTTAAATAATTTAAATAAGCATCCATCATTTGCTGAAAGTTAGGCTGTACGCCTCTTGCTGCAAATTCTTGCATTGCTAGTTCTCTAAATTCATCGAAAGAAACATTGCCTAATTGTGTAACTTCCGCAATATCTCTAAATCTTTTTCTCCTTAGTGGTGTAAAATTGTTTCCACTATTGTTAAGAATTTTTACAGCATTACCTATTGCTCTACCAGTTTCGTTTTTTCTTTTTAAAACATTATCTTTAGAACCTATAGGCGATGCAATCATATTTGCTATTTCGCTTAAAATGCCGCCGCCTTGAAACGTATCGCCTCTGCGCCCCATGCCGCCACCGTCAAACATATCTAGCAAATTCTTGTAGGCCATAATTATTTCTTTTTACCGCCTTTTTTCTTTCCTTTACCGTAGGGCATTATTTTTTCCTTTTCTTTTTCATTGCTCGTAAATTATCAACCATATTAGGGTAGGGTCTGCCTGCCGCTTTTGCGGTGCTTTTAGCTTTGGCCTTTTCAGCTTTGGTCATTTTTCGCCGTTTATTTTTAGGTTTAGGGTTTTTACTTTTCCAAACTGGTTTCTTAGCCATAACCGCCCTCCTATAAAAAACTCTATAACATATAAAATAATATTAGGCTATACCTTTTAGATTGCGTTTTATTGGTTCGCCCCAATCAATATTTGGCCTATAGCCAACCGCTAAATATCTAAAGCTATCCGCGCCGTGTGAAGTCCAATCATGTAAGGGTCGACCACGCCAAGATTTAAGTTTTTCGTCAAACTCCCTACGGTATTGTAATAATGCTTCTATACCGCGCTCACATTTTTTTTCGTCAAACCAACACTTATTTAGCATAGACCGTGATGCTTGTATGCCATCATCTACACTAAGCCTCGGTGCTATTTCAATATTTCGTATGCCTAAATTATCTAAAGTTTCTAAACGACTTTTGCCTGTTCCTAATTCTTTTACCCTTACATCGTGTGGTAAAATGTGCGCTTCGTAATGATAACCTTTTTCATGTAAAACTTTAGCATAGTGGTCTAAACCTACCCCACTATTTTCGTAATAATCTATTAAATGAACTTCCTGACCAACAAACTGAGCAAACCAAATAGCCGTACTGTCGCCTATTCCTAAATCAAAACTTGTAACAACTGAAGCCGCAGGGTCATAAGGAACCGATGTAATTCTTTCTTCTACTTTAGCCGTTTTCATTTCTTGCGCATAATAGGCACCTTGAATAGCCGCTTCGAAACTACACATAAATTCTTGAGCGTATCTATCCTCACCCATAGTTAAACGTGCTTCTTCTAATTCTTCCGCTTCTAAAATATCTGTTTCATCCGCCTTATACATAGCCGAAAACCAATTAGGATTATTTTCAGCATTATTATAAATTTCCCAAAATTCGTTTTTTCCTTTTGGTGTTCCAATAAACGTTGCTTTTCCTTTTCGGTCAGCTAACGAAGGTCTAATAACTGTAGGCCAAGCATTTGCAGGAAAGTCGGCAGGTTCGTCTAATACAACAGAATCAAAATATAAACCTCGCATGGCGTCGTAGTTATCTGCGCCAAATAATCTGAACCTAGCACCGTTAGGAAAGTCAGCCCTTAGTTCTGCCACGTTATAAGAAACGCCATCTATATCCTGAGTGTATTCTAATAAATAATCCCACGCTATCGCTTTAGCTTGACGGTAATATGGTGCGATATAAGCAACGCGAACTTTACTACGCTCTGTAGTTAATGCCGTTCTAATTAAATCATTTATGGCTGCAACCGTTTTACCAAACCTGCGGTGAGCGACAATAACGGCAAATCTTTCTTTACGTTTATGAAAACTCTTAACAAGCTTCCTTGGCTTATATTTAATCGTCCTCGTCGTCATCGTCTAACCATTTATAAGCTATAACGTGTTCGCCTGTGTCGCCTGCGCCTTCGATGCGTTGTGTTTCTTTCCACCCTGCCCTAGTTTTTAAATAAAATATTTGTGCGCCCAAGTCTCCAGACCTAGCTTTTTGGATTAAATTTTGCGCTACAAATCCAACAGCCCTCGCTTTTCCCTTTTTATATAGTGCAGAAACTTCATCATCCCTGTCTAGTATATCAAAAAAAACACGCCTACTTATACCAAAATAATCAGCTATTTGTTCTGTTGTTAAAACTGCCGCTAATGTTTCGACTTCACGTTTTTGTTCGTCCGTTAAAACTATTTTTGGCCTGCCACCTAAATTTTTTTTCTCTTTCATACTGGACATACTTTACGTTTTGTTATATTGTAGTTTACAAGCAATAAAGGAACTATTATGGATATTACATTTACAACACCGCACGAACAGTTTTGCTACGAAACCGCTGTAATGTTTTCGGCTATTAGAGGTTACGGTGCTAAACGTACTAGACAAGAGTTTACTAGCGCAGAAGATGCTATTACTTACGCTAAGACTTTTGGCGATAACAAAACTATGATTTATGCTATTAACGACCTCGGCAACTTTGCCCATATTTTTAACGCATAATTTATTCATCATCGAACCCCGATAAGTCTATTTCTACTTCGCCACATTTTTCGGCGGCTATTCGGGGGTCGCCTTTTACAAATATTAACACGTTTTGATGTGTTTTTCCTAGCTTTCTAGAAACTGAAAAACCTTTGCCTGCTCTAAGAGGAAGGCTTCCGACCATGGTCACTAATATAGCTTCGTTATAAAATTTTAAACCACTTTCCAAAAAAGCATTTATAGTTTCGCCTACAAAATTATAATAATAACCTTTTTTGTCTCTAACTTCGCCAACCACAAAACAAGCGAAAGAATCATTATTTAATAAACTACAACTTTTTTCTATTATATTTTTATAATTAATTAAAAAGCTATCGTAATCCATGTTAGATAAATCGTTTTTATCATCACTATAAACTTCTAAATCTACATAAGGGGGACAACTAAAAATTAAGTCTGCTTTTACATCTTTAAAAGTTTTATCAATATTTATACTATCGCCAATTTCCCAAGTAGGTAAAAAGTCTTCGCAAATTAATTCAGATTGCTTTCTATTACTTTCTACTTGTTCAGACCGAAGCTCATGACCGTAATAATTTTTTTCTAATTTACTGGCAACAATACCCCTAACACTACCACCCGCAAAAGGGTCAACTATATTGCCGTTTTTAGGACAAAACCACCTATAAACTAACTCGCAAAGAACGGGGTCAAAAACACTAGTGTTACTAATTTTCATACCCGCCATTTCGGCTATATTATTATTAAAAGTTAATTCTTCGGCACGACCTTCTTCGGATTCTATCCCTAATTCTAGCCATTTTTTCTTTCTTTCTTGCCACCAACCGTCACGACTATTTAAAACGCTAAATGGCGGTGCTAAAAATTTATTGGTTAAATTACCTGCCCTATTCGGTTCCTCTTCTTTTTCATCGAAAAGGTCACCAAGTTCATCTAACGAAAAACCTGTTAATTCTAAATCAAAATTTAAATCAGTAAGTTCTTTAAATTCTAATTTAAGAAGTTCTTCGTCCCAACCCGCATTTAGTGCTAATTTGTTGTCTGCTATTACATACGCTTGTTTTTGTGCGTCAGTCCAATCATCGGCTTGTATGCAAGGAACATCTTTTAAATTTAATTTTTTGGCCGCAAGTAATCTGCCATGACCCGCGATAATTTCGTTTTGATTGTCAACTAAAATAGGGTTAGTAAAACCCCATTCTTTAATGCTTGCCGCTATCTGTGTAATTTGCTCATCGCTATGGGTGCGACTGTTTCGTGCATAAGGTATTAGCGTATCTATGTCTCTGCGCTCTACCTTATCAGCAGGCCAAGACCGTCCATCTGCCATGGGTGCGCCCTTTCTGTTGTATGTATATTATACGGAAAAAAATCCCCCGCGCAAGGCGAGGGAAGTTGGTGAGGTAATAAGTTCGTTAAAAAAGCAGTAATCGGCGAACCTACTTCAAACAGGGAGGAGTTTGAAACCTCACGACCTGTTTCGTATAATCTAGTCATTTTTATTTTCTTTCAAGTATTTTTTATAAGGCTCTAATTGACTTGGTTCTACTAACCCTGCTCGCACCATCTGTTCGGCTAGTGCGCCCATTATATAGCTTTCACCTACTGGTTCACCGTTATTAATTCTATTTGCGTTTATTTTCAAATCATTAGGTTGATATTTTTCTGGCGGTAACTCTCGAAACTCTTGACTTTTTGGAGCTATTTCTTTAGCCGCCTTGCTTATTTCTTTTGCTGTTGGCCATGTTCTAGTTTCTAAATTACTTAATAAACTTTCCTCGAAATCCTTAAACCAATCATTGTAAGCTTTACTTGGTGCAAGTTTTATAATTTTATCGCATAAAAATTCTGCCTCGCTTTTCATACTTTCGCTGTTACCCTGAACCGCTCTGGGTGCGTTTAATCTGCCAAGAAGGTTAAGCATTTTTTCTTTTAATTCGTTATTGCGCATTTAACATTTCCCTTAAAACTTCTTTCTGCGTATCTAAATTATTTTCTATTTCGTATTCGTCGTTCCATCGTTCTTGGTTTAACCATGTACTAGCGTGTGGCATAAATTGTTTTTTTGTATCTTTATGTGCTTCAATAAAAATGTCTAACTTTTCCATTAATGTTTTAAAATCTATTTTCATATGGGCTTTTGCATATGCCTTTTGCGCAGGTGCCTTTGCTGTCTTTCTTGGATATTTAGCCCAGAATTTATTAAACTGCTCCACAACAACATCTATCGACCTTACTATTATAATAGGTTCATTGGATGGTTTATTGGATGGTTTGGGTGAACCGTGTGCAGGGGTAGGGCTGAATGTCATGCCGTGGTAGGGGTGAACGTCATTCAGGGGTGGTCTAGTTGAAGGTAATTGGCTAACTATTTGTAAATTAATTTGATAGTCTATAGTGTAACCGTGGCGGCATTCTTTTTGCCCTATTACCTTTAAAACACCCATTGCCAACATTTCTTTTATATGCTGACGAACAGCGCGGCTAGACATTTCTAAATCTGCCGCCATGTTGCCTTTGCTCACCCAAATACCGCTTCCATCGTCACTTGCCTTATCGGCCATATACATTAAAATTGCTTTTTTTGTGGGTGAACCTATTAATTTTGTTTGTATTACGTTTGAAACTAGGTTACTCATTACTTATGGTTACTCCTTGTAATCTGTGAGTATTGTATAATACTTCTCTTTATTTGCTTATAACCCTCAGAGTTTTAAAATGCTCTGGGGGTTTAATTATGTTGCAACCCATGTAACGGAATCTTCTTGTAAGTAATCAGAAAGCCTTTCCACCGTTGAAAATTTAGGGTCAGTTTCATTATTTATTATCTGATATAAAACAGGTCTTGACACGTTAGCATTTTTTGCAACCTTTGTTAAGTTCCTATCTCGTAGCTTATGTCTTATTTCATCTAAACTTAAAATTACCTTGTTATCCATTTTTAACCTCTTTTCTTTACATTTATTAATTTTACCCTTTACACCGTAAAAAAAGTAAAGTAAAGTAGTTTTAGCAAAAAAGGAGAAATATTATGCAAAAACCAAGACCAACACAAGTTGCAGTAAAACTTGCTATATCTGAAGCAATATTAAAGCACACGCATGAGTGTATGAAAGACCCCCTTAAAAACAAGGATAATTTGTTTCCATTAGGATGCAGTGAAATTATTAATGCCGCAGTAGACAAGGCATATGATGACTTTGCGGAAAGCGAAATAGGGCAACTAGAAGCTAAATTAAGGTTAGTAAATGGCACTAAGTAACAAAGAAAAGGAGACTATTTGGAAAGTATTTAAAACTTTAAGAAGTACATCAAACCAAATTGCTGATTGCCACGATTTGTGGCTTTCAGATGTAAGGGATATAGAAACCGCTTTTTGGGCTTTATATCATGAATTTAAATTTATTAGAAATAATTGTGAGAAAGAAAGAAACAATGACTAAAATACCAGAACGATTAATTGATTTAATTAAAGCAGTTGGCTTAACAGAAAGTAAAGCCACATGGAATTGCCACGGTACACCAGTGGTATTACACAAAGCATTAGAAAAAATAGCTATAAAAGAAAATATAGTTTTTGATGCACCAACCATTATAGAAAGCAATATAAAAGACAAACACGTTGCTATCTGTGTAACAGGCCATAAAGGCGATGCAACAGCTTGGTCTATAGGCGAGGCCGCACCTTACAACACAACAAATAAATATCCCTACGCTATGGCAGAAAAAAGAGCCAAAGACAGGGTAATATTAAAGTTGCTTGAGTTAAGTGGTGATGTTTACAGCGAAGAAGAAGCTGACGAGTTTAAAAACGAAAAACCACAAAACAGCGAACCTAATCTAAGTATAAACCTAGAGGAACGCATAGATGCAATGTTAGAGTTTTACGAAGATTGCAACCTAGAGCGTTTTATAGCGGCAGAAAAAAGATATCAAAAAATGCTAAACTCTGTTGGTTTAGGTGAACCAGAATATAATAAAATTGTTGAAGCGCACGACAAAAGAAAAGCGGAGTTGTACTCATGAAAAATATAACTGCCGTTGGCTATCTAACTAAAGATTGCGAAGTTGTTGAAAACGAAAAAAGTTCTTTTGTAAAATTCTCTATAGCCGTTGATGACGGCTATGGGGAGAACAAAGGCACAATATTTTTTGGCGCACGTTACTTTAGAACAAACATTTCACCATATCTTTTAAAAGGTAAATTAGTCGCCATTACTGGTGATTTAAAAAAGAATGAATATGAAGGCAAAACGTATTTATCTATTAACGCAACCGAAGTAAAATTATTAGGAGGTAAAAGTAACGAGCCAAAACGATTAGCCGAAGGGCAAAAAACAATAAGCAATAATGAATTACAAGATTTCGATGACGAAATACCATTTTAAGAAGGAGTTAAAAAAATGAATGTTATACTTACACAAGAAGCTAATGTTTTAAATACACTTAAATCAGGGCGAACAATAACGCCAATTGAAGCACTTAACCAATTCGGCTGTTTTAGACTAGCGGCTATTATCCACACACTTAGAAAAGAAGGTGGTTGGCCAATTTATACTGATATGGTTGGCGATGGTAAAAAAAGTTGGGCGCAATATTCATTAGACCAGAACAGAGACACATGGCCAGAATAAAACTACAAGTAATAAAAAGTGGGGGGCAGTTAATGCCCTCTACTGAGTATGACGCTGTAAAAATAGAAGAATACAAAGATGGTCAGGTGTTCGATTTACAGCCAACAGGCAAACGGTCTAACCCACATCACAATTTATATTGGGCTACACTAAAAAATGTTTGCGAGGCTACTAACCGATGGCCTACAGAACAACACTTACATAGTGAATTAAAGTGGGCGTGTGGTTACGTTAAGATGCGTTGGAATAGTTTAGCAAGCGCACACATGCGTATTATGGACAGTATTTCTTTTGATGATATGAGCCAAAAAGAATTTAATGATTACTTCGAACTTGCTATGGAAAAACTATCTGAGGCAATAGGATACGACCCACTTGAGCAATCTAGCAAATAAACCGCCTTTAGGGCTAAAAGCAAATAAAACAAAACGCAATGCAAAGTATTTAGATAAGATTAGAGAAATGCCTTGTTGCGTTTGTAAGAAGTTTGGCGAGGTACAGTATAGTCCAACAACAGCGCATCATCCTATTCATGATAGATTTAGCATGAAAAAAGCTAGTGATTTTGAGGCAATACCGCTTTGTGAAGGGCATCATCAAGGTTTATGGGATAAATCTAAATTAGCCATACACGACAATAAAAAGGCATGGCGGGAAAAATATGGAGCTGATTGGTCTTATATTGTCCAAGATACAGCCATATAAAGCACTGCGCCACGGTCTGGGTGGCAGTAAACTTTCTTGGCATTGACGCTAGTGACTTGGTTATCGCTGTAGTAGACAACGCCTTCACAGCCGTCTAATGCTGATTTTATAATGTTATCTATATCAGGTTTACTGGTAGGCAGTATCGCACCGTATTCGGCCTCTAGTCTTTTAACCTTAGACCATGATTTAGGTATTTCCATAAAGGCTACTATTTCAACGTGGCAAAATTTGGACGTTGGGTCTAATTTTAATTCGTGCATTTTCTGCCATGCGGCGGCGTGTATTCTTGTTTCATACTCCCTTGTCTTTTCGGGCGTGTATGCTCTGCCCTGACGGGTAAAACGAGGCCGCCCCTTGCCCTGAGGTTGCCCTGTTACTTCTATTTCTACCTTTATTAATTCCATAAAGCTTAGAATAGCAGAAAGCCCCCGAAGGGGCTAACTATTTTTAAAACGTAAGCATTTCAGCCAAACCGTCTACTTTTTTGCCTTTTACAGAATTTTGTTTTTCCAATGCTTCTGTAACAGCCATTGTAAGTTTATCGGTATATGAACGCCCCCATGCTGAGCCATTTTTTCTTAACTTAGGAAGTTGAACTTCCAAGTTTGGTAATCTTAACCCTGCATCAAAGAGGCATTCTTTTTCTTTAATGTCAGTTTCGTAACCCCAAACTCCTGATTGCGTCCAAGTAAAATTTTCATGTTTAGAAGCATCATATAAATTAATGTCTATCCATTTGTTGTCTAAATTCCAGTAAGTTCCAAAACTACTTTGAACCTCTGCCAAAACATCAACAACTGCTCTTATTTTACCTTGCCTTATAGCATGGGCATTTCCTGCGCCTATAAAAACCAGTGCTAGATACCAGTCCTTACTATTAACCGCAGAGCGTCGACTAACATTTGTCATAACGTTTCTCCTTTTTGCTAAATTGTCAAATAACGTACCAGTAAAAATTTACTCGTAAGTAAAGGATAATATATATTTTTGTAAATGTCCATAGGTTTTTTTGTAAAGTTACGTTACGTTATTTACGAATTTAATACTGGACGTTTACGTTTTTTTACGCTAATATTAACGTATAAGCAAAAAAGGAAAACAAAATGACATACTACGGATACGAAATAGAAGACCAAAGAGAGGTAGGCATGAACTACCAAGTAGCAATGTTTGGATGGGTTTACGAATTTAAAACCGTAGAAGAAGCAAAAGAGTTTATTAAGACTAACAAGTAACCTTAACCCTAGCGGGGGCGAAAGCCCCCAGAAAGGAGCCTCACATGGCTAAACGTAACATTAACCTTATCAACAAAAAGTATCGGCATATGATTGCTGATATTGATGTTGAGCCAAGCGGCCTCGATGTTTGGCTAAACCGACCATATCTTTTTATGGCTAGTGAAGCCAGTTGCACCTTTATGCCCTTCGAACTTTTCGAAGATGATGAAGATGCTTTTGCATCAGCGGTTAAGGCAGTTAATGACGAACTGGCCGAAACTTATAAAATAGACCCAAAGGCTTGGGATGAGGGAAGGGCTTAACAGCCCCCCTTAAAAAATAAAATAATAATTTACAAAAAAAGGAGTTTACACTTACAGATTTTTAATTTATAACTGACGTAGCAATAAAGGAGATGTATATGCTAGATTTTACAAACGATTATGATTTTAACATTTTGGAACTGCCACTAATACCACAAGGCATGACAACACCTGTGGATGGTTGGAAGCTACTGGTACGGGAAGACACTGGCGAACACCTACACGTTCACAAGGCAAGCTATAAGGTACTACCACACGCCGACGTAGTTCAGGCCACCGAAGACGCTCTAAAGGCTGTTAACATATCAAATGATTATGACTTTAATGTTTATTGCCATGAGCAAGGTAAGAAGCTTGAAATAGATATTAAGTTTAACAACCTTGTAACTGAGCCAGAAGTTGGTGACCATGTAATGTTTAGAGTAAAAGGTTTTAACTCTTATGACGGACATTGGGCATATCAAACAGTGGCCGATGCTTTTAGACTATGGTGCAAAAATGGTTGCGTTACACCTGACAGCGTTACCGCAATATGGCAACGACACACCAACAGCATTTCAGTAGAAGGCATAGAGCAAAAAATTAAACTAGGCTTGGAAACATTTTGGAATCAAAAAGAACAATGGCAAGCTTGGATGAAAACCAAAGTAGAGAAGGAGCAAGTAGAAAACCTGTTTAAAAAACGTTTAGTTAAAATTAACTCTAAAACTACAGAAGAAACCCATAACAAAAAACAACTAGAAAACCTTATGGGGCAACTAGACCAAGAGTTTAAACACTTAGGCCAAAACAAATGGGCGGTTTACAACTGCATGACGCATTGGGCAACCCATACAACAGACACTAAAAGGCCGCACAATGTAACCCGCGAAAGAGAAAGAGCAGTTGGCCAGTTACTAAATACAAAAATATGGGAGACTTTATAAAAAGAAAAAGGGGGGGGAAACCCCCCGAACTTCTTGGATAAATTTAGGGAGAAATATCATGATAAATGACATTATGGATATGTTTACGTTGTTAGACCAGCGGTTGGACGACAATATCGCTAACTTACCAGAGCAACATTTAAACCGTGAATTAAATGCTGCTTGGGTAAGGGGCATAGCAAGTGAGGTAAAAGTTTTTGATTGTAGCGATATAAGCGAACAAGTAATAGGAGACGGCACATTTGAAAGCCAAATGTACCCTTACAAAGATACACCGCCCTCTGTTGACGCTAGGCTACCATCACCAGTTGTTTTGGTTGCGTTTCCAATAACACGCAAAGATGTAAACGATATAAAAACTGGTAGATATGAGGGCTTAAACAGAATTGACAACCCAGAACTAAACAAAGCATCGGCCTATGGTTACAAGCCACTACAAAAAATGATGGCTAATATTTATTACGTTTGCCGACAGATAAGCGATGACCCTACACATTTTGATATCTACTCTTTTAGTAGCGGTTACAGCCCAATGCGCTATGGCACTGTTGGCGGTGCAAATTTATGGGAATTAGATGCTCTTCTAAAATTTCAATGGCAGGCAGACCCACAGTTTTTAGATGCTGTTTCTGGCGGTTTGCGGCGAGTATGCTGTTTATTACAGACTATAAATACACCTAGATTTGTAAAAATTAACAAAGATGGCACACGACAAGCTAGAAGGGCTGCGCATCAAGGTATGGGGTTTGCTGTTGACGCTTGGCATAAAGTCGGTTGGGACGTTGACAAACCAGTTACAGCCAGAGACCCATACGATACTAAATTTCATAAAATGCCATTACATTTTAATAGAGGCCACTGGAAAAAAGCTGAAAAACAACACCCTAAATCAATACTTAGGGAAGGCCGATGGCAAACATGGATAGAAGGGTATTGGGCAGGCCACCCCGCATTTGGCTTTAAAAAGCAGTATTGGACACCTACAAAAAAAATAGCATAATTACAAAAAAAACTATTTACATTTACATTTTTGTATATTATACCTTACATATAAGCAATAAAGAGGATTTATAAAATGAATATATCAACTGAATTAACCGTAGACATCAGAAGCAAAGGTGGCTTCGGTGACGAGTTTAAAATTGAAATTTATGCTGACGTGGACAGAGATGGCCACCCTGACAACATAGAGATGTTTTGGAGCAACTACGTTACTAAACAGCAAAAAGAGCTTCCAAAGCACGTTAAAGCATTTGTGGAAAACGAATACTTTATGGCTATAGACGAGGCTTTATCTTTAGAAACTGTGCAATGCGATGACATGGCTTATGATTTATGGAAGGAGAGCTTCTAATGCTAGATTGGCAAGATAAAATTATATTAGTAGGGATGGTTATTTTTATGACCATCCTAGCCCTCAACATTGACAGCTTTATGGTGATGCAATGAGTAAAAAGATAAAAGTAGAACTGACTGAAAGCCAATATATGACTATTAGCCAAGCGTTAGAAAACCATTGCATTGATATAATGGCGGGTGACTACATAGACACTTTGATTGCTAAAGAAAACAGAGTAATTAATAACGCCCTTGCGGCTATGCAAAAAGGATATGAACAATGGAAAAACTAACTAAACCACCTATGAACGCTATAGACTTAGAAAATTTTGTTCTGCAACATATAGCCGCTTGGGTAGAAGAAGCAGTTGAACGTACAGACGGTGAAACAAAAAACTTTTATGAATACCCAGAACTTTTTAGAGATAAAATGGACAGATTTACCAACTCAACGCGCAATAAATGGTTTGCTTATGAAAAGCGTTACAAATTAAGAGAGGCAGATAATGGAAATAAAACCAGAAGATAGAGACACTCGGGACAGTATAAAAAGGGAAATAGATAGGCTAGAACCCCTAGCCTTACTACCTGACGCACCGCCATCAGTTAAACAAGACTATAGGCAAGCAAAAGAAGCTATGGCGGTATTAATTAAGAAACTAAGGGAGGAAGGAGTTAAAATATGAAACCTTGGGAGGAACTAAGAAAAAAGCAATCTATCGAAGTAAAAGAATTATTGGAGATGTTTAGCCATTTAACAATAGTCGAGGCTTCGAGGGCAATGGGAATAGATAGTCACGCACTTCGAACCCATGCATTTAGGTTTGGTGTAGAATTTGCTAAACAGTACGGTGGGAAAACATCTATCGAAACCGATACAAAGAAAATTAAAAACCATCGAATAAGTTTACCAAAAGTTCCTTGGGATATTGGTGGGGAGCTAGGCACAAGAAACTAACATATGGAGTACATTGAATTTAGAGCCTAAGACATCATCGTCACTCCCCAAATTCCTTATAAAGAAAACAAACAGGGAACACAATGGAATATTATACACTTTTGACACTTGGTTATACACTTCTTGATAATATGATGTACGTTAGCATATGGTTTTCTAGTGAAGATGATTGTTGGAGCGTACTTTTAAATAATAATACACTGTACGACCAAATAAATGCACAAGAAGGCTATTGCGATGTTAGTGACGTAGCATCCAAAATAATTAAACCAAAAATTCGGCCTTGGTAAAAATAAATTAAAAAATTATAAAAAAAGTACTGTACATTTACAAATTTATAGTGTAATGTTTACATATAAGCAATAAAGAGGATTTTAAAAATGAGTAACTATTTTAAAGAACAACCCGCAAAATTTGATTATGGCCTAATGCGCTTTACACAAGTTGACGAGTATATTGACGGACACCACATCAAAACATTTTGGAAGGCAAAGCCAGTATCAGAAGGCGGAAATGCCCATCAGTGGGTAACTATAGAAGAATGGGGCGAAGGATACCTTACTACAATTTATGCCCACGATAACAATACAAAAGTAGAAAAAGAATGTGGACCCTTCGACTCTATAAGAGAATGTGTAAGAGCGGCAGAGTGCGAAGTGGTAATGTCAATAGAAATGGCAATATAAAGCTAGAGGGGGTTAACAGCCCCCTTTTTAATTTATTTTACTTTTTACAAAAAAAATACTTTACATTTACAATTTATTAATTTATAATTAACGTATAAGCAAAAAAGAGGATTTTAAAAATGAATGTATATGTTGTTAGCACACAAATTTTAGAAAATGATGGCGCAGAAGTAGGCTCTGGAGCATTTGCTGAAGGGCTACACCGTTGGAAGTATAAAGGTGGCGACGATTACGTTGTTCAAGGTTTAGAGCGTGAGCAAGACGCTTTGGCTTTTGTGGCGGCGATAGTTACCACCAACAATTTGGGACATAAAGAGTATGTTAAGACTATTAGGACTTACGAAAAATGGGACGATGAGCTAAACGATTTAGACCCGCGCAGTAAAGAATTTTACCAAGAACACGCCATTACGATAAACCCTAATACATACAAAGAAATGATTTACCCAAACGGCAGAAGCTACTAAAAAAGGGGGGCTAAATGCCCCCTACCTTAATTCGAAATGCGGACCATCTATAAACGGTCTGCGCCCCTGCGACCTTCTAAGGTCTACATACTCGTTCATAGCATCTTCCATAGTGCCTTCGTAATCGCCTATGTCATCTATATGCCATGCCGCGCCCCATCTAAGCCGACAGCCTACTTCCTTGGCCGCACTAGCCATTGCATCAGCTATATCGTCATATACATTTATTTCCCAAACAACTTCCGACCCATCGTAAGCCACCAAATCAACAGCGTGTGAAAACCCGCTATCTTGAATTAAGTGTTTAGATTTCATTGTTTGGCTTCTACCCATATCGAAAAGCCGTTGCTGTTCTTCGACACTTCTAACGCCATACGTCACGCCGAAGTCAATTTTTGTGCGCTCTATGGCCTTTTGCACTGTAGCAACCATATCAGGGTGAACACCCTCTAGCTTACCCAAAGACCTACTTGATAATTTAAAAGCCATTATTTTCTCCCGAAAAATTTAGTAGCCGACCTCACTCCAAAACTTGCCGCTACGATTACCCCTAATGTGTATTGATACCAGTCAGGCATCGTTTCAAGTGCCGCGAAACCATCCGCAACAACTTGTCGTCCAGTATCCCCTAAAAAAACTAGCACAAGCGGAATACTGAACAAAATAGTCAACCATTCGTCTTTCCATGAGTTCTGTGAACCCTGCGCCATTATGCGCTCCCAATCAGCAATCGATGTCTCTTTCGAAAGCATTATTTTAGCTTTTGCTTCAGCCTCAGTAAGTTTTAATTTAGCTTCTGCCGCTTTTACATCTGCTTTTCCCTGCAACCAACCGCCTGCAATACTAGCTATTGGTCCAATAAGTTGACCAATCATTTGTTACTTCCCATGTTTGTAAAACCAAAATATGCGGCGGTGACTCCAGAAACAGCAACAACATAAACAGCCGCTATATCGGCTAATAAATTAGATGCTTGCTCTAAACCCATCCACGAAGCCAAAACTATAGCGAAGGGATATAAAACCATTCCGCTTAAAGCAAACCATGTCATTCTTAGTTGTGCGTCACGTTTGGCGTCTGCGTCTTCCATCATGCGTCGACGGTCTTCAAGCATTATGTCGCGCTCGTCAGGGTCTATCTTACCATTGTCATTTAAATCATATTTAGCTTTTGGCATTTAAAAACCTCCTTGCAACCCTTAGGTCACTTGTCTGTATAATAACTTTACCATTTTTTGAATAAACCACAAATCTATTGTGCTTAACTTCAACAAGCGTCACCTAAACCAATCTCTAACGTCAATCCAACCCATGTAGTGAAGATAAGCAGACGCACCCACAGCGGAAAAAGTAAGAAGAACAAAAATTCCAACGATTGTAATAATCATTTCTTGTCGCTCTATTGCATCACGCCTTGCTTGTGCTTCTGCTTCACGTTTTTCCGCGAGAACTTCCCTTCTTATTTTTAATAATTCTAGGTATTTGCTTCGTCCGTAGGTTTGTGTAATCCACTCCTTTAATTCCTCCTCCGCATCAGCAGCCTGTCGTAATTTCGCCCATCGGTCGAGAGCTGTGGCGTTAGTGCTTTTTGCTGATACACCTTTTTGTTGTAAAGTCTTCTTAGCCGCATCAGTAGCATCAAAAAATTTACCTATGTCTTTGGAAAGTGACGCAATGCTTTTTCCTGCCGCTAAACCTGTTTTTAGCCCTGCCAAAATTGTTAATGGGTCCATAATTACATCCCATCATTTTTGGTATATTGCATCGTTTTTTCTATAACCGCTATTCGTGATTGCAGTTTTATAATTTCCATCATATGAGCCGCCATGCCCCCCAAGTCCTCATTAATAAGGTCTATATCGCCCCATATTTCCGTATCAGCATCCTCCATGTCTTCATAAAATTCGGCAAGTATATCTATTAATTCGTGAATATTTTCTGTGTTTTGTTGTACGTCTCGTTGTAGATTTACACGTTCAGTCGCCGAATTTTCGGCCGTTAAAACAGACACAGTTTCTTGTAAATTTGCTATAATACTTGCTTGCTCCGAGGCGTACCACACCATTCCGCCTAAACTAGAACAAACAACCCCTATTACTGCAATATTTACCTTGGGTAATTCCATCTAATACCCATTAGCAATTAATTTACTATAATTGCCCGACATAAGTTGTTTCTTACAATATTCATTAAATTCTGGCGAACCTAACTTACAGCCGCTTTCTCGCATCCACATTTCGATAACAACAAAAGGTACAGACCCTGCTAGTCGCATATCTGACTTAGGGTTATGGCCGTCTATATTACGCTCTTTATTAAAATCTAATATGTCTTGTATATCTTGGCTACGGTTAATTATAATTTTTCCGTCTTCGTCAAAATATCTACTTTGTACGCTCATTTTTTCGCTTTCTTTTTTTTAGGCGCTACGCCGCCCTCCCACGCTTCGTTTTCTGGCGTTTTGGGGTCATCTGCCTTTAAATGTCCTTTGGCGTTCCTAGCCCTCTTAGGTTTGCTCTCACCGTCTATTGCGAAACCGTTTGCCTTTAAAATCTTTGCTTCTGCCGCAGTAACATCAAAAATTTCACCTTTTTCGGCTTTTCTACCGTTCACGAAAGGTTGTCTATCTGTCGAAATAACTATTTTCATTTTAATCTCCGTAGTTAATGGGGGCATTTAAGCCCCCACTATTATTATGATACGTCTGCAACGATACCGTGTGCTTTTTCAGAAGTAACTTGCAAGCCGTATTCACAGCTAATTAAGCGGCGTTCTGACAAACCAGTTTTTGCAAGAGGTTCTTGCTTCGCTGTTTGTAGATAAGCAACTTCAGCATATGATGGGTCAAGCACGAAAACGTCTGTTGTACGGACGTGACGAGCAGGGACAATTTGCACGTCTCCAAAGTCGGAAATATAAATATCAACCGCTGCGGTTAATTTTTTACCATCGACTTCTTGAAACTTAGTTGCGTTGCCTGTGAACCCAGAAATAGTTTGTTTCTGTGAACTTCCGCAAAGAACTATGCTTGGCTCTGCGCCTTCATCCCAACAAGAAGCAATAACACTTTTAAGAAGTGCTTCAGTAATTGCCCTAGCTGTTCCGTCTGTTGCCGCCGCGTTAACATAACCCGCTGAACCTGTGCCAGAGGTTGTCCCGTTAGCACCGCCAGTACCACGCTCAACGTTTGTTGTTAAAAACGCAGGTAGACCCGCTGTTTGTCTAGCGGTTCCAGAGGCACCAGCACTTGCAGCTACGTTGTCTAGGAGCATTTTTTCCATATCGCGCTTCAACTCAGAAAGTTTATAAGCAACTTGCTTCGCTACTGTTTGCGCATTTGCAACACCATTAACAGCTTGGTTTGTGGATGATACTTCTACAACTTTAGCTGAAATTTGGGTGTAGTTCCCTTTTCTTACAGCGTTTGTTGGTGCTGTATTTGAGAGTCCTACATCGCCCTCGATTTGACGGTTTGCACCCGCGGCCGCGAGGTCAACCTCACTCCACTCGAAATAGGTGTTGTCAACGTTGCGTGTACCAATAGAAGACATAAAAATTGTCTCGGTTGGCGTTATGGAAGCCAATGCCTCCGATAAATCCTCTCGGATTGTTGAAACATCGTATGTTTCGTTTGTATTAGCTGTTACAGCCATTGTCGTTTCCTTTCATTAAGACAAGAGATAACTAGCAACATCATCTAATGCGCCAGTAGTTTGCATTTTAGACTTAGCCGTCTTTTGTTTTGTTATCTTAGAAGCCGACACAGATTTTTTCGCACCAGATTTAATTTTTGGTCTAGCCAGTTTAGTTTTTTCGGTAACTTTACCTTTGGCATCCTGCAACTTTCGATACGCAACAGCATCTTTGAGAATTTTAAATTCCCAACCATGCACAAGGTTACTTAATACTTGCTCGGGAACATGGTAAAAATCAGTGGCAACAGTTTTAATATCGACCATTAATTGTTTACTTTTTTCAGGGTCTTGCAACTCTGGTATTTCCTTTTTCAGTATTTCAGCTTGTTCTTGTGCATATTTCTGCTGTGCGGCGAATTGTTGTTGCTTAGACTTTTCGACCTCTTTTAATGCTTCTGTTTTAAAACTTTCAAAAGCACTTAAATCTTGACGATACTGCTCCATGCTTTCCAGATAACCTAAAGGGTCACTAGCTTGTAGCTCCTTAGATGGCATAACTGGTTTAACAGGAACGGTCTCTGGGTTGTCTAACATCGTTAACAATTCATTCAGACGTTGTCTGTCCTCCTGCATAGACATAGATTGCTTTTCTAGTTCCTTTCGAACATTCGCATTATCCTCCATGCCTTTTTGGATGTAATCTTGTCCCGCTGCGCTTCGCTTTAGCTCTCCTAAGGTTGCCTTCTTAATTTCGCCATTAGACTTATATTCTAATTCGTAATCATCAGAAAGTTCTAGGGGAACGGCCGCATCGTCTTCGCTTTCATCCTCATCCTCGATTTCTATTTCCGCTTCATCGCCATCGAGGTCGGCGACATCATCGCTTTCGGTTGCTTCAACTTCTACTTCAGTCTCAACGTCTTGAGGTTCCTCGATAGTTGTTTCTTCAACTTCGCTTTGATTAGTTTCTTGCGGTGTTGGTTGCTCCATGATTTGTTGTGTAACAATATCATCTAAGCTGTTTATTGTCGGTTCAGTCGCCATGGCGTTGCCGTTCCTTTTTGTCTATGAGTTTTTCCGCGCCAACATCGGCTTGTAGAATAAACTCAATTTCATTAAGCGCTCGAAAAATGGCGTGTGCGTCCTCACGTTTTTCCACTTCTTGCGCGGTTGTATTTGCGATAATTCGTAATTGATTATCTCGCAAATCTCGCATGATGCCTTGAAATTCATCGTTTTTTAATAAATTTCTGGCTCTAATAGCTCGCTTCTTGTAATCCATTCATCATTTCTTTGTTATGTGGTCGTTCTTTGTCTTGTTCCGCCTTTACAGCCGCCGTATCAACTGCTGCGCCGTATTTTCCTAATATTTCGGCTACTTTAACTGCTAAATGTTGCACCATTTCGTCACGTTGTAAATCATCTCTCATCGCAAGTTCATGCATTTTAAATTTATTGTCGTTTGAAGCCTTTTGAGCATCTAACTGTAATTTAGCCATATCAACTTGCGCTTTTGTTTGGGCTTTCATCTGTTCTGTAGCCATAAACGCCCTATTCGGGTCAACTTGCATTGCTCCTTGTTGTTGCGCCCGCATCGCGGCTTGTTGTTGTTTTTGCTGTATAAGTTGCGCTTCGCTTTCTTTTGTAACTGGCTGAAAATACTTTTCAGCGTTTTTAATACCACTTAACGCTAATAAATCAGCAAGGGTATTGCGAACATTAGTCATCGAAACTAAACCATTTGTTGGTCCGTACTTTTGCCAAACATCCATTTGCACAGCGAGCATTTGCCCAAGCATCGCTTGTTTTTCTTTTTCTTGCCCCGTGCCTATACCGACGTTAACAATCATATCTGCACCTGCGTCCCAAGACCTTGGGTCAACGTCTACAAAATTATTGTTTAATCTTATTATTTCTTTTTTATTTGTATGCTCAATTATAGTTGCAGCAATTAAAGTAAATAATTGTTTCATACCGCCTTCGGCTAAATTTCTAGCTATAACCTCGGCTTGCCCTGCCGCACTTTTCATCGTAGCCGCTACTGCGGTTGCACTTGCGCTCTGTAAAACATCTGCATCTAAACCCTGTGACGCTTTACTTATCCCAGTTTTATTATCAATTAAATTATCAAAATACTGCAGCGCAGGTAGAGTAGAACCCGCTGTAAATGGCACAACTTGCTCACGAATAGCACCTGCCTGTTTAACTCTGACAATTCTGCCTATTTCGTTATTTAATAAATCGTCAACAGAAACTTGACCGTCTATTATTTCGAGACCAGGATTATTTGTTAAAGCGACATTATCTAAAACGCCTCTTAGCATAGCTGTTGCAGCGTCTTGGTCATCAATAACTAGGTCTACTAGGCTACTCCCAAAAAAAGCGTGGGGTTCTGGGTCAACTTCGAATATTGCAAAAGGGACTCTGTCGGCTAATTCGCAAGACAGCATCTTGTAATTGGTTCCGCCTAGTATAAATTGATAAAGCATTGGCTGACCCGTGCCCTCCTTATCAATTTTCATATATGCTTCTGTAATTACTATTTTTTTACTTGTTGGGTCGGCACTTTCGTCATCGTCGTCGTCAGTTGCATAGTTTCTTCGTTCAAATTCTGCTTCTGCTTGAAACGTTGCCATGTTTCCTTCGATACCGTGTAACTCGTCAGGGTCATAACCCATCGCCAACAAATCACCAACAGTTGTATCTGTTCTATGGCCAATAACAAAAAAATCATCTACACTTCTGGCGTTTCTATCTACAAAAAATTCCTCGGGCGGTATCGACATTATAGATATATCACCGTCGGGTATATTTTTCTTTATTGTTGCGTCGTGCGATACACCTGACACTTCTGCGCCTTCTGCATCGAAATCCATTGTTTGCGTTTCAGTGTGCTCTAATACTTCTATGTCATCAGGCTCGACTAAAAAGTTATATTCGTCATCACTTAAATTAGTTACGTTATAAATTTCGCTTTTTACTTTGTCCTCAAACATAACTTTCGCAATGCCTGTTTTTTTGACCATCGCATCCTGAAAAACATCGTTAAGTAATCTATAACCGTCATTTTGCATAAATTTATAATTTGCATACTCGGTCATTTGTTCACACATTTTCACATCTTCTGGCCTACGAGGAACAAACTCTACAACCTTATCTGTGCTTAGAAAAATACGTTGTATGGATGGTTTTAAACTTTTTACAACTTCACGACATTTAGTTGCAACTACTCTTGACCTACCGTCTTCGAAGCCAATATCAACCTCGCCATCGTAATACCGTTGGCTTCTAATTCTCGGTTCTTCGATTTCTGCCTCTATAAAATCAACCGCATCTTGCACAGCTTTTTGGATAATTCCTTCAACTGTCATATCGTCCATTGGTTCAAGTTTCATCTTAATAACACACCTGTCTGAGTTTGTATTTCAGTTGCAACGGGGTCATCACCTGTCGCTATTGCGCCTCTTGTTGCTGCTTGCGAACCTCCCGCTGCCGCTTCAAGCATTTTAAATGCCCTTGGGCTTTTCGCGTAAACTTCCTTTGCTAAACCATTGGCAACGATATTTCGGAACAATTCTACTTTATTTTTCATACTCATTTCTCTAACATATCTAACTGCTGTTGCCCCGCCTACTTCTAATGCTGCACCTATTGCCGCGCCCACAAGAGGATTGTCAGCATATGCCGCGCCGAGACTTGTTGCGATTAGTCCTAAAGCACCCATTTGGTTTATATTACTTCTGCCGCCTGTTAGAGAAAAACCGCCCATAGACATATTAGCAATTAAATTTCCAATAGGGCTACCTTCACGAATTTGCGTTAATAATTTTAATTCATCTTTATTAAACTGTCGTCTTTTTTTTCTATTTCGCAAAATGCTACTTATTTGGTTTCTTAAACCACTTTCTAAACCACCTGCGTATGTTTTAGCATTTTCTAATAATTCTTCGACAACTTCTGTTTTTTTCATTCTGTTCCACGTTGAACGTGCTTTAGAAAGTTCCTTAACAGCTGTTTGAACGTTGCCGCCATATATATCGCCGTTCGATAATTTATTAACAAAATCGTCTAAATTTTCGCTTATCATCATTGCTAGTCTTTGTTCTTCTTGATTACCAATTTCTGATTTACCTGCGCGAGTTAATTTATTTAAATAATCAATATCATCTATAGAAAACCCAGTATTATCTTTTACAACTCTTTTTAATTCGTCCTTCATCGCTGTAATAGTGTCTGCGGCCTTTGGTGTTAGTTTATCTCTAATTGGCCTACCACCAGACACTTTAGCAATAACGTCATCTAACATAGATTTAAATGCTTCAGGCTTTATAGACACGCCCGCTTTAAAAGCTTTGTCGTATGCTTCTGAAGCTTCTAATTTTAATTTCTCTAATGCTTGCGCACCCTGCGATGCTGCCTTTGCTGCTCTTTTAGTTAGAAAAGATTTTACTTGCTCGTTAACTGTTTTTCCTGCAACAGAAAAAGCACCGCCCAACGCCATACCCATTAAAACACCAAATGGTGCTTGTAATACTCTTTCATTAAAAGAACCATCGCTATTAAGAAAAGCGGCCGCGCCACCCATTAGCCCAGATGTTGTTAACATACCGCCAACAGTTTTTGCTGAACCAAGCGGTAATGCCAGACCGCCAGTTATTTCAGCAGTTAGAGAAGTTTTTGGGTAATCCTCTCTAAAATCCTCTATTCTTTGTTTTTCTCGTGATTGTTCTTGTCGATAAATTTCTGAGAATGGTCTATAGTCGCCACCTAGTTTTTTTGCGGCCGCAACACCTGCACCTACTACCTCGTCGCTGCCACCAAAGGTTATGCCTTGTAAACCTGCTCTTGCACCACCAACAACAGGTCCACCGTAAGAAGGTCCTGTTTTAGTATTAAAACTTATGCTTTTACCTTGTTTGCCCGCATATTGTAGAAATTCCATTTTTTGGCTGCTTGATAAATCCATAGCATTAGCAAACTTCATTAACGGAACATTTTCGAAATCAGGGTGGTTATAAAGACCGAAAAGTAATTTGCCGTCTGGCACGTTATCGTAGGCTGGATTTTTTTGTCTAAATTCTGCTAAACTAGAAGCCATTTACTTACTCTCATCACCAAAATTTAATTTTAATGGGTTGTCTGAAGTTACTGGTTGTGTCGTTTTATTATTTTGCGTTTTATTATCCGCCGTAGGGTTTATTCCTAAATATTTAGTATAATAATCGTTTATTGTTACGTTTTCTTGCGACAAGTAAGCGGCTGTATCTTTGAGAGCTATTGAAGCTTTTTCTTTTGCATCTATTCTTTCAAGCAACCATTCTCTTAACTCTGGTGGCGATAAATCATCTTTAGGCATACCTAAATCCATTGCTAAGTTAAGTTCACCTTCAGATAACGCACCGAAAGTAACACTACCAATAACATCTAACCCAAGTTCGCCACCTATAGTGTCTAATAACGCTGTTACAGCACTTGTAGTCGGTATAATCTGCGCAATTCTACCAGTTGAGGCACCTTTGTCTAATTGTTCTAGTGCTTGCTTATATAATCGAACAGTATTGTCGATATTCGCAGATTGTTTATAAACCCCATTAACCCATTCAACTTTCTTAGCGGCGAACCCTTTTGCACTTTCAATTTTAGTCATAAATTCATATCTGCCTTGCTGTGTGCCTGCAGAACGAGATTTTGATTTATCACCTACAAATTTAACCTCATTATTTTGTGCTGCTAATATGTATTCATCTATTTCTTTTGGGTCTGTAAGTCTGCGGTTATCTCTAGTCGTTACATAAACCTCACCGCTTTTAGTTGTAACGAGAAAACCTGCGTAATTAGGCAGTGTAACTGAACTTTGTACGTTGTCTGTGCCAGTTTTGCCTGTTGCTGTTAAAAAATCTTTTAATGTAGCTTGTGCATCAGCGCCTGCTCGTATCGCATCTGCGTAAGGCTTACCGCCTTCCTCTCTATCAAGATAAGCCAAAGTTGTATTTACTTTTTTTAACTTTTCATCTCTTGCCGCCATGCCTATATTTAACTGGCGTAATTTTTCGCCTACTGGCGACCTAGAAAACGACCCAATTACTGCTCGTGTATTCGCATCGCCTAAATCTAAATTTCTAAGTTTATTACCTGTTTGCTGTAGCATACCCATCAAACCACGCGGCTGTTGGCTCATTTGCTGCATTTGAATTGCGTTTAATTTATTAGGTTGCGCCATACTTGTATCCCCTGCTCTGACTTCTTCGCCTTTGTACCCTGCCCATGCTTTTGTTCCTTGCGTCTTTAAAATCCATTTAGCTATCTTATCTTGTACAGAAGGCGTCATCTTTACATCGCCATCTAAATTTAAAGCATTTTTAGCATCCCGTAATGTTCTTCCTACTATTTGATATGCGCCCATCGGCGTTGAAATCTGACCTTCGTTTAATGAAGCAACGTAGCGAGCATAATCGCCCTGTGGGTCAGCAAAAGCCAGTGCTTCATTAATAGTCATATCAGTAAGTTTTACATCACTAAATCGTCCATCTTCTCTATTTTGAAAATTAAACAGAGCATTGTAATCACCACCGCTTTCTCCTGCAAAGATACCCTGTTGAATTTCTTCCCATGTTGCCATTTTTTACAAACTATTTATCGCTAATAAAAAATCTAATAAACCAACGTCTCCACCAGTGCTTACGCTATCTTTCGGTAAACCAGTAAATAGACCTGCGTAATCTGTAAGAGCATCTTTGCCGTAACCAAGATTTAAAAGTAATTGTATCCTAGCAGCGTCTAATACTTGCTGTTCCTCTTTTCTCTTAGCTTCTGAAGCCGAAGCTTGTTGCTCAAGACCTTCTAATCCTTGACCGAACATTTGATTAGCCAAACCACCATAGGCAGAAGCAACACTTCCTAAGTTATTACCTACACCTTGCAAACCTTGCGCGGCAGTAGCCATATTATTAGCCTGTGCGTTCATATCTGTAATAGCTAGGTTTTGCGCATTATCGTAGCCTTGCATTCTTAACTTAGCGGCCATGTCTCCAAAATTTTTATCGTATTCACCTGCTTGAACGGCTGACTGTACTCCAAACCTAGAACCGCCGAAAGCACCCGCCGCTTGTGCTTGTGCCCCTAATAAATTTTGCGCTTCTTGTTGTTGTCTTAAAATGTCCGCGCCAGTTCTGTTTATAACTTCATCAGTGTAAGGGTTCATATATGCTTTATAAGCATTTGGGTCTAAACTTATATTGCCTATCTGGTTATACATCCCTGCGGCATCGGTATAATAATCTTTTCTGTCGGTTGTTGTATTTACCGCATCTGTTTGTAAATTTACTACATTATCAAAAACATTATCGCCAATCATTAGAAAATCCCCAAAAATCCACTATCATCGTCATCATCGTCATCGTCGCTAAAAATTGAAACTATATCATTAACAACATTTGATTTAATGTTACTTATATCGTCTTTCATTGCGCTGAAATGGTCGCCTATCGAATAATCATAAGGGTTATCGTCACGATAATTATAACCCGCCGCTTTTGCTAAACTAGGGTCAACCATGCCGCCGCCGTAACCTATAGCAACAACATCGTTATTATCGTTTTGACCGTATCCTATTATTTTTTCGTAGGGTCCGTCTCCATCAGAAACATTTGCCGCATAATTTGTTCCAGTATTTACTGGTATTCTATTATCGCCACTACCGCCGCCGCCAGAACCACCGCCGCCGCTTCCCGATACTGCATTTATAGCGTTTAACATTGCTGTCGGATTTCTTTCGCCTGTTACTGGGTCCATATACATAGATTTTAAATATTCGTATTGCGCAGGGTATTTTGCAGCAAAATTTGCTTCCATTTCTGTTTGAAAAGGTTCGCTAGAATAAACGTTCATGCCGTTTACCATTTCTGTTTGCATAGAAGGTGCCGCAACAGTGTCTAAGCCCAAAGAGCCTAATAACGAATTAGCCCCCGAATATCTTGCTTGGTCGATTGGCGCAAAGTATTTAGGAACATTTACGGGTCCCGCTAAATACTGTTTCATCATTTGGTCTAAAATGAAATTTCTAGCCTCTTTCATACGAGGTTCCATTTCAGATGATTTTTCCGTACCAAATAAAAAATCCATTACACCCATAACAAACTCCGTTTATTAATTTCCTTATAGCATAATTTGTGTAATTTAACACCCCTACACTTTACCATGTACTTAATGCCACTCTTTTCCATATAGCTGTCGAACCATCATAATCCCCTACACTTATATAAATGTAGTTAGTATCCCATGCTATCATTCCAGTCGTATCGCCCGCCGCACCTATGTTTGCACTAGGCGTTGTTTGTTTTAGAGCTAACTGTTTAAACGCGCCACCCGCAGAAACTACGGGATAACCTTTGTCTTCATCCCATAAAAAAATTCCATTATCTGAAGGTATATCGCTTTGTGTTTTATGAAAAATACGGCCTAAATTTCTATTTAGAAATAAATTAATTTCTTGTCCCCATTGTTTTATGTCTTGACCGATAACTGGCGGTATAACTGGCATTATCTTTTCCCGCCTTTTTTAACTTCTAATCGTAAATCACCAACACGCCAATCGGTATCTTCTTCGCCATAAACACGCATCTTTAATTGACGCCCAGTAAAACGTACATTTTCTTTTCCTGTGCCATCATTTAAGTTATGCATATAACCCCAATTATCGCCTTCATGTTGTCTTACATATAACCCTATAGCTGCATCTGTCGGTTCTTCTATGCTTGGATAAGCGTTTAAGACTTTCATTACGTTATCCGCTTCGCCAATTTCTATTGCGCCACTTTCCACATATGCGCCATCGGATAAAGATGTGCCAACTTCATGCTCGAAAATATATGCAGTTGAGGGAAAATTTACTAAACCAAGATTATACATTAACATCGGATATTGAAAAACACCTCTGTCCATGCCCGCAGTTCTTGCGCTACCAAAGTCTCCGACCATCCAATAATTTTCAACATAATTATATGAAACGTATTTTTCTGGCTCCTCAAAAACAATAGTCTGATTAGGGCTGTCTATTGTTGATGCGCTTAAATAATGCCACCAAATTTCATTATATTTACTATTTACCCAACAAAATATTTTAGACTTTTGACCCATGTTTATATCTTGAAAAACATGGTCGTGAACTTCGCATTTTAAATCTCTAACCACGTTACCATCAAAATAAAAGAAACCATTGTCACCCATCCAAAAAACGCCAACTTCTGTATTTGCCGCCGCTTTTGCAGAAATAACGCCACAATTTTGACCAACTATACTGGTAGAATAAACATATGGTGGACCCGTATATTTAAAACTATGCGCTGATGTAGTAGTCAAAACAACCGTTTGGCCTTTAGTTTTTACGCCGCACATTATATCGCCAACATCTGATATTTCTATGTCACCCGCTTCGTTAGTTGCCGCAGGTGTCCAAGTGTTTCGGTCTTCGCGGTCACTCCAAGCGACCTTTCTAGGATTTCCCCCCGAACCCAGAGCAAAAACAAATCTTTCGTCAGTTACTAAAATACTTTTATTGTTTGTCGGCGCATTTGCTATAGGCGTTAAAACTGGCAATGCTCGCAATGAACAACCCGAAATAGTTGTATCGTCTTGTGGCGATTGGCTTGCGAAAGTGTCGCCGTATAATTCTATGGTCACTTCTGTTGTTGTTGCGTCAAACTCTGGTTGGTATTCATTTAAACTATTTAAATACAAACTTCTAAAAATAGCATTTCCAGTTAAAACATTGGTTTCAAAACTATTATTAGCGTTTTTTATAGAAACATTTAAATCGTTATCCTCAACCGTTGCTACTCTAAATTTGTATCTTTTACCTATTGTTAGACCTTTAACTACGTTTTTCATATAGGTCGATGATGCAAATGTAGTACTGCCTAAAAAGGTTGCCGTGTTGGTTGTTGTGTCTATTTCCCAACCTGTTCCGCTTCCCGCACCTGGTCCCGCTTCGACCCAACCGCCGCCGCCTAAACCGCCATTACTTGATGATATAGTGCCAAATCCTAAAGAAAAATCGCCATTTGCTAAAAGGTTAGTACCGCCAACCGTATCTAAATCCCAATCCATGATACGGCCGTCATCTGATGAACAAGCTATTAAAACCTCGCCAAAGTTATCAATAGACCAAGTTGTAACAGGGTCTAATTGTCCATCTTGGTTTTGCGATATAGGCATACCATAAGTGCCGTTGCCATAAAAGCCGTACCCATAACCGTCTTCGTAGTCAGCGTCCTCTCTGCCATCCACTAAATCATGCGGTGTTAAATCATAAAAAACGTCACCCGCACCTTTTGATGCTTTAAACTGGTCGTAAGCACCGAAGGCAATCCATTTAGTTTTTGATAAATCAAGCCAAGAATGTATTCCGCGCCATTTTTTAGAGGGTTGCGCTGATGTTACCCACCTTCTAACGCCGCCTATTGGCCTTATAGCATCGTCTATCCATCTTACAAAATTTCCTGAGTTCCACCGACCCTTTTGGCTTCTAGCAGTTCCGTTTGCATAAATACCTTTTGGAATTTTTAAAGTGATATTTTCAGACATAGCTAATAAACTCTTATCATTGAATTACTAAAGTGCCGCTTGACGTAAAGGTTGTTGCTGTACCGTCAACTGTAATTTTTGCATAACCGTTCGCTCCGTTACCACCATTTCTACCTTGCTCGCCAGTCGGTCCAGTACCACCCACACCTATTGTGATTGTAATAGTTGTATCTGCTTCGACTGTTATTGAACCTGTTAGCCTTGAAGCCGCCGAACCGCCTTCTCCTGCATACCCTGCGGCATCTAAGAAACCACTACTATCTGAGCCGCCGCCGCCGCCGCCCGCACCATAAGATGTTGTCGGTGCGTCTTTACCATCAAGGTGCGCATTACCACCGCCACCATTATTACCACCACCTGCGCCACCTGCGCCGTAGTGTGATGCCTCGCCGTCTCTCCCTGCTATAGTGCTTGGTCCAAGAACACTATTCTGACCACCCGCACCACCTTGCGATGTAACTGTATTAAAACCAGAGCCAGACAACGAACTAGCGCCACCTGATGGAGCAGTACCCGAACCGCTACCGTCAGACCTACCGTAACCTCCTGCACCACCCGCGCCTATAATTTCATAGGTAAAAGTAATAGTGCTTGACGCCCCATAAAAGTCTTCAAAAGAACTAGTCGCATTTGCCGCTTTATCAATTAAATCTCTAATAGCAGCGTCATTTAACGAGCAAGTGCTTCCCGAAGAATTACCCGCCTCTATGTTAATATCGTTAAGCGAAATCGCCCCTTCTGTCTGTAGCGTCATTAAGCCGAACCAAAAGCTGTTACGTTGTCTTCTACTATTAATGCCCCTGCCGTTGATAATGACAGGATATTTGTTCCGTTATATGCAACTTTTAAAAAACTACTTGCACCTGTTCCCGAAACTGAAATCGTCCAGTTTTGCGGTAATGCTATCGTCGAAACTGTTGTTGTACCCGTTAGTGTAGGGCTTGCAGTGGGTGCTTTAGCATCTAATTGCGTTTGGATAGCACTTGTTACACCGTCAAGGTATCCTATTTCTGTTGATGTTAAACCTGCGGGGGTTCCATCTAATTTATTAAGTTCTGTTGTGCTTGCCGTGATACCACTTAAAACATTTAATTCTGCACCTGTGGCATTAACCGTAGTGTTATCTAAAACAAAACTTGTCATTTGCGGCGCGATAGTTGTTGTATTAGTACCGTTTAATGTTGCCGCAATATTATCGAGCGCGTTGTTGATAGTAGTTCCCCAACTATCTTCGGAACCACCAACAGTGGGCTTAGTGATTGTTATTGCCATGTTAATCTCCTAATTATCATCATCTTATCACGTTATGCTGCATCCGTCCATGTTGAACTATTATCAGTTTGTTCCGTAAAAGGAACATCTAAAACTTTTACCCAAACATTAAACTCGCCTATAGCATAACCGTAGCGGCCTAAATAATATTTAAATTCAGTATTATCGCCTAAATCTATCGTTGGACTACGAAGCCAAAAGGTATGACCCCAATCTGTACTAGTGCTTTCCGTATAAAAATAATAAGCGTTATTGCTTAATGTAATACCTGTATATTGACTTGGTGTACCGCCCGAAGTTTGCAGCCATCGACCAGTTACATAACTGCTTGATACACTTGTCCAACTAGTTATGTTATTAAAATCGCTTTCTTTTGGATTTACACTATAATTAGATGTTGACCAACCGCTTGCATCTTGGAAACTGTAGTAATTATCGCCAATGGTCATATTATCTAATTGCAAATCGCCCCGCCAGAAATACCCGCCAAATCCACTTGTTCTTAGTGTGTGCCCAAAATAAAACACAACTTTTTTATTTTTAAATCTTGTAATGTCATGAGTTTTTAGTTGGAACGTATTGTCTATAGTGGTTGCGGGTTCGGTATGTATTAAGAAATCACCTAATTGATTAGGTGTTTGAGTAGTAAATGTTGGCGTTGATGCGGCGGTGGCGGTTGACCAAACATCAGAAGGTTCTGGTATTTGTGTATAATTTTCATCGTCTAAATCAGTCGCGCCATCCCAAGGGTTTTTAGTTTCTTGAACTTCTACATTTGCCGAAATGACATCATTACCCGCTAAGAAATGAAGTTGAGTTATAGCCGTTGTTTGTACTGCTACGCCTCCAATAGAAATTGTTGGCTCTAAATTGTGTATTTGGGTAATGCCAGTTTGGTCTATACTTGGTGCTTGGCTTGTAACATCGTCGCTTAAAAATTCTATTTGTATAACAGCATTTGTATCGTCTACCGTTACCGCACCAGATGTTACATCATCAGATGTTAAAACATGATTTCCTGTTATTACTACGTTATCAACGCTCGGCGCTTCTGTAGTTATATCGGCGCTTGCGAACAAATGGTCTTGGATAAATACGGCGGGCGAAACTCTTACTGTTCCAGTAAATACATCAGGCGCACTAAATGTTTCGTCTTCAAACATTGTAAGAGTAGGCACATCAGCGGGTCTACCATTATAAACCGCTTCAATATTATGTATTTGGCTAATAGATGTTTGACCTACTGTCGGCGTACCGTAGTTAATGTCTGAAGCGGCAAAATCAAAAGAAAATATACAAGTTGTTGTATCTATTTCTACATTGCCAAGTGTTATATCAGACGTTGCAAATGGGTGATTTTGCGTAAATACACCTTGCGAAATGTCTATTGCGCCACTTGTTACACTATCGCTTGTTAAATCGTGAACTTGCGTAATAGCAGAAGTTTCAACATCGACATTAGATGTCTCGGCGTTATCGCTTGTTATGTTATGAATTTGGGTTATATCAGTTGTTGCTATAGAAACCGCGCCTGTGCTTATTGCATCATGGTTATCTAAAGTATGAATTTGCGTAATATTAGTTGATGCAACCGTAGGCGTTCCAAAAGTAATATCAGAAGCACTTAATTCATGGTTTTCGTCTAAATTTGTACTATCTATGCTGACCGCTTGCGCTTCAACATCTTGCGAACCTAAATCATGTATTTGCGTTAATACGGCGTTTGGTAAACTTACATTACCAGTTTCGGCATTATCTGTGCTTATATCGTGTATTTGTGTTATAGCCGTTGATGCTATTGAAACATTGCCTGTTGCTATATCTGCACTTGCAACCGCGTGGTCTTGGCTAATAGCTATAGTTGTGTTTGCGTCTGTATCGGCGCTCCATCCCATATTTGAATGGTTCGAACAATAATAATAAAGTTGCGGCGCACCTATCGCTACAGCTATTTCGGTATATGCCCCAGAATTACCCGCTGTTCCAACAACCGTTACGCCTGTTGTATATTCTAATCCGCTCGCATGGGTTCCATTAGCCGTTGTTGAAAACCTTAATGGGTGGCCGTTGTTAGAGCTATCCGATTGGTCAAATCTGTACGTTCTACCCTCTATTAAGGTAACAGCAACATCAGCCGTTGCTGTTGACCCATCTATGGCAAATTTATTTGTTGAACCAACATTATAATATGGGTGGTCTGACGGATTGCCACCGACTACCGTAACTGCAAATGTTTCTGTGGCGGCGGTACTAGAAAGCGTTGGTGAGCCAGTTGTTATATCAGAAAGTTCTAAATCATTGTTTTCAGTGATTGCTGTGCTTGCAATACTTACATTTTGCGCCGTAACATCTGGCGACTGTAAATCATGGTTTTCTGTTAAAACACCAGTTGCAACTCTAACAGTTCCAGTAATGACGTTAGGTGCTGAGAAACTTTCGTCCTCAAACATTGTTCCATTAGGAACACTTGCGCCGTTGCCATTATATGTTGCATCTAAAGAATGGTTTTGACTTATGGCACTTGTGTCTATTACGGGGTTTTGCGTAATTACACTTTGCCCCGCAAAAACACCTAACTGCGATAAGGTGCCTTCTCCTACCGTGGGCGCATTTGTTGTTACATCGCTACCACTTAGGGAAACATTCTTAACCCCTAAATCACCTAACGGTGCAGATGCTAAAGGGTTAAGACCTAACATTAACTAGCTTTCTTTTGCGCCTCTATGTCGGCTATTAGTCTTGATGTAAAACTATCCAAAGCGGCTCTTTCTCTATCAACATCCATAGAAGCACGATTAACTCTAGCTTGGCACTCTTGAATTTGCGCTATTAAATATTTTTGCAATTCTGACAAATCATTTTGGTTATATTCTTTGCCATTTATGTTTACTACTTCGTTATTTTCC
>Ga0213859_10000112_pt1 | contig 35895 bp, 58 predicted proteins | sample PICome_2_FD_160133 | JGI IMG/M metagenome (GOLD analysis project Ga0213859, IMG submission 160133) | Coastal seawater microbial communities near Pivers Island, North Carolina, United States - PICO304 | ecosystem: Environmental > Aquatic > Marine > Coastal | place: USA: North Carolina...
GGACAGCACGACACAAGCATTGATGCGTTATCGTGCAGGTAATTTTGTTGAACTCGACGATGATTACGTTGATGACAGCAGGGAATATAAAGAGTACGAGTATTATAACTAATGGCTGAAGATGATCTAAGAAAAGGTTCTAACCTAATGAAGTACATAGCGGATTTAGTTAGATTAAAAGAATCGGATGTAAATCCTAATATTGCTCCAAGCATGTTCGGTGATGAGATTGAAAAAAAGTTTTCCACACAAGCTTCCTTGACTGACGCTGAACCCGTAGGAAAGCTTAGAGAAAAAACAACAGGAGCAAAAGCTAATATAACAGGAAAAACATTTTATGGTGTGGCTAACACAAAAGATGCAATCAAGATCGCTGCACAGTATGGTTATGGCAAAGGTGATTTTATTCCTGCTGAAGTAATCAACAAGTATCCTGATTTAGCAGAAGCTATTCAAGGTAGCCGACCAATTATTGAAAAAGATTTAAAAGCAGGTTTCACTTTACCTGATCCAATTAAAGGAGAAAGCTTTGACGATTACTACACAAGAGTCAAAGCAGAATTACCGACAGCACAAAGTATGATTGCGCTAGAAGCCCAGGTAAGAAAAAACTACAAAGCAAAATTTCCAGAGTATGCAGATGTGACAAAGACAGTAGACTTTCAAGAAAGAGGTTTATTAGATTTTGATCCTAATGCAGAAAAAGTAAAAGGTTTACAAATACCCACAGGAAAAAATGAAGGTATTAGAAAAATAGTAACAGAAACTTTAGAAAAAAATCTTGGGTATATTCCAAAAGAAGATAGAAAAGCGATTGATACAGCCATAGAAGAATTGGTGGATTCATATCCACAAAAAGATTTTGATAAATTTACAGTCGATCTTTTAGGTGAAGTTGATCCTGAAACAAAAAAACCTTACACCAAAGACAAAGTAAAAAGAATGCTTAAGAACAGAGTAGTCTTCGCTGCTGCAAAGTATTTTAATCAAGAAGTAACTGAAGATGTTGTTAATGAAGTGATGAAAAACTTACAAGGTAGTCAAAGTGCTATAAACATTGGTGACATTGCAAAAAATAAAGTAAAAAAAATAGCACCAAAAAAGATAGGTGCTTTTACAACAGCCTTAGTTAGTTTAATTAAATCAGGACAAGCTTCTGATTTATTAATGGCAGGAACGAAAGCAGCAGGGATAGGTATACCATTAGAATTACTCTTTGCCCCAGAAGCAGAGGCGGCAACTATTTATGATTCTGATTTTACTGAATCAGAGTTAGGTAGATCAAGAATAAATGAATTTTTTAATAATTCACCTGATGATCGTGGAATAGCTACTTTAAGTGATACTAATCAAATTACTCTTGCTGATCTTGAAGCAAGAGCCAAGGCAGAAAAAGAAGGTCCTTATGATCCTTATAAATCATTAGGGATACCTACATTTCCTGAATATTTATTTGGTGTAGCTTCAGTTGAAGATCGCAAAAATTTAGAAAAGTTGAAAAAAGACAAATGAAAAAAGTAGTCGTAAAAAAGAAAAAGCCCGTTAGAATAGTACGACCACGTGGATTCGAACTAATGAAACCAAACAAAAGACCAAAGACAAGGATGTATGATGGCAGTTGATAACAGAATTACGACAGATATTAATTACAACGAAGACAAAGTTGAAGTAGAGGGAGATCCTCTAGAAATTATTCAGCCTGGTCAAGAAGAAGAAATCACAGAATTTGTAGAAGATGCTCAGGGCAACATGCAACCTTTTGTTGATGAACCAAACCCTGAGGAAGATCATAACTCAAACTTAGCTTTATATTTATCTGATGAACAATTAGATAACATTTCTATTGAACTCATGTCATCTATTGAAGATGACAAATCTTCTAGAGAGGATTGGGAAACACAATATACAAAAGGTTTGGACTTATTAGGATTTAAATACGAAGAGCGTACTCGACCATTTAGAGGAGCATCTGCTGTAACACATCCTGTGCTCTCTGAAGCAGCCGTACAATTTCAATCACAAGCTTACAAAGAATTACTTCCTGCTAATGGTCCTGTGAAAACAGCAATCATTGGTCAAGTAAACGAAGCGTTAGAACAACAAGCTCAACGTGTTCAAGATTACATGAACTATCAAATTACTTACGTGATGAAAGACTATGAAACAGAAACTGATCAAATGTTATTTTATTTACCTTTGGCAGGATCTGCATTTAGAAAAGTTTTTTATGATTCTTCAGAAGAGAAAGCGAGATCACAGTTTGTTCCTGCTGAAGATTTAGTTGTGCCTTATGGTGCAAGTTATTTAGATGATGCTGAGAGAGTTACTCACATCATTAAAATGAATGAAATAGAATTAAAGAAAAAACAAATCTTTGGAATGTATCGTGACATTGATGTTAGACCATTTAACGAAGATGATCAGGTACAAGATAAATATGATTCAATCGAAGGTGTCAAATCAAAAGGCTACACAGCCGATATGTATACTTTGTACGAGAGTCATTGTTATTTAGATTTACCAGGATACGAAGATCCTGATGGACAAAAGCTTCCATACATTGTGACTATTGATGAGAGCAGTAATAAGATTTTATCTATCTATAGAAACTATGAGCAAGGCGATGCATTAAGAAAAAAGAAAGCGTACTTTGTTCACTACAAGTTTTTACCAGGACTAGGCTTCTATGGTTTTGGTTTGATTCACATGATTGGTGGATTATCAAAAACAGCAACTCTAGCTTTACGTCAGTTACTTGATGCAGGAACCTTGAGCAATTTACCAGCAGGTTTTAAAGCAAGAGGCATTCGTATTAGAGATGATGATCAACCTTTACAACCAGGTGAGTTTAGAGATGTAGATGCACCGAGTGGCTCGATTCAAGGAGCTCTCATGAATCTCCCTTACAAAGGACCTGATCAAACTTTATTCGCACTTTTAGGTTTCTGTGTTGATGCAGCAAAAAGATTTGTATCGGTTGCTGATTCTAAAATTGGTGATGCACAGATCAATCAAAATGCTCCTGTCGGAACAACAGTAGCTTTAATGGAACGTGGCACCATGGTCATGAGTTCTATTCACAAAAGATTACACAATTCTCAAAAACAAGAATTTAGTTTACTTGCAAAAACATTCCAAATTTATTTACCCCCTGCTTATCCTTACAGCTTAGGCAATGTAAACCCTGCTATTAAACAACAAGATTTTGATGATCGTATTGACATCATACCTGTCAGTGATCCCAGTATGTTTTCAATGTCACAGCGTATTGCGATGGCACAAACTCAATTACAAATGGCACAGTCAGCACCTGAATTACATAACATCAGAGAAGCTTACAAAAGAATGTACACAGCTTTAAGAGTTCCAAACATTGAACAAATTTTACCTGAGCCACCTCAACCTCAGCCGATGGATCCCGGAATGGAAAATGGTAATGCGATGAGAAATATGCCATTACAAGTTTTCCCTGGTCAAGATCACATGGCACACATAAAGGCTCATCAAGTTTTTATGAGTTCTAATTTAGTAAAAAATAATATGGCAGTCCTAATGGTTTTACAGGCTCACATCTCTGATCATATATCAGCCATGGCAAATGAAGAAATTCAACAAGCCACTCAGGCACAGATGATGGAAGCACAGAAACAAGGTATCCAAATGGATCCACAAGAAATGCAAGCAATCCAAGCACAGTCACAAAAAGCCGTTGCACAAAGAATTGTAGAACTAACTCAACAGTTAGTCGAGGAGGAGAAACAGATGATGCCTGATGCGGGGAAAGATCCTTTAGTCAATCTGAAAGAAGAAGAGTTAAATATTAGAAAAGCTGATTTGATTAGAAGAACACAAGATGATCAGAATGATTCAACAATGGAAATCGCACGTTTAGCTCAAAAAGATGAAATTGATAAAGAAAAAATAGAAGTGTCAAGGGAGAGAAATGCTATTAACATAGCAAAAAACATGTTAGGCTCTTAATATGTCTATCAAGATACCATCACTCGATACAAAAATTAAAAAGACAAGCAATACAGGTACGACTACACGTCGTTATAAAGCTCCTACACGCTCTCAATTGATGAAAAAATATGCAAATTTAAGAAAAAATAGGAAAGGAACTAATTTAGATAAGAATTTACAAGCAACTTTAATAAAAAACGTCTTACAAAACACTAAGAAGGCCTAAGAAATGGATAAAAAACAGAAAAAAGTCAAAAAAGTGATGAAAGAGTTTAAAAATAAGAAGTTAAATATTGGTAAATCAAAGAAAAAGGTGAAAAATCGTAAACAAGCTATTGCCATAGCGTTATCTGAGGCAGGAATTTCCAAGAAAAAGTAATGTCAGAACAAAAATTAAAAAAATACATGGATGATTTGTCAGAATACGTCAATCGACCTTCTTTGACAGTAGAAGAACGTATTATTATGGCAACAGCCATGCTTTATACAACAAGAATTATATATGAAGAAAACTATGGGCCAGAATTGGCTATAAATTTAATTGACACAATAGGTGGTGGCAAGGTAGACTACGTAAAACCTACAAAACATTAAGAGGTATTTTAAGATGAAAGAAAAAAGTATAGACAAAGGCCAATATCAAATGACTGATAAGGCAAAAGTGCCTTTTAAGTTAGCACCTACTGATCCTGCTAAGTCAAAGACTCAGGGACAGTATGCTGTACAGGTTAAGAAAGTTCCTTTCAAGGGGGTATTCTAATGCAAAAATGGTTAATGGACCTTTGGGAAAAACACCCAAAGAAAAAATGGCTAGTAATCGGTCTAGTTATCGGTTGGGTAGCCGCTCAATACATCTAATAAATGTTATCTAAAATATTAGGCGGATCTTTAGTGGACACTGTTGGAAAAGTGATCGACAGTGTTCACACTTCTGAAGAAGAAAAAGGTCAAATCAAAATAAAACTTCAAGAACTAGAAAACGAAATTAATTCCAAACAAATGGACATCAACTTAGCGGATGCTAAGTCTACTGCCACAGGTATTGGTGGTATTATGCAAAGATCATGGAGACCTTTAATTGGTATGTCTTGTGCCCTAGCGATATTGTGGGAGTACGTATTAAAACAGTTTGTTATTTTTATTCTTGCAGCTTTTAGTATTCCTCATAATCCATTACCAGAACTTGATATGGCAACACTTTTTCCGTTAGTCATGGCTCTTCTCGGCATGTCGGGCATACGCTCATTTGAAAAGTTAAAGAAAATAAATTCGGATAAATAATGTGTCAAGGTTGCGATTGTTCTGATGATTGCCCCAATAAATCAAAAATGGTAGAAAAATGTCGAAAGTGTGATTGTATCTGTCACGCAGAAACTACTTGTAATTGTGAATGTGCTATTTGTGAATGCATAGATTGTTTAAAAAAATATGAAGAAGCAAACAACAGGTAGTGCTATTGAACATGTAGTCAAAAAGACTACAATAGGTGACGGAAGAATTAGTACGGCAACTATGAATAAACATAAACGAAGAAATTTTAAAAAATACAGAGGACAGGGCAGATGACAAAAAAGAAATCTACAGTAAATAAAGCAGGTAATTATACGAAACCTTCCATGAGAAAGAGATTATTTAGTAGAATAAAAGCAGGATCAAAAGGTGGAAAGCCTGGACAATGGAGTGCTAGAAAAGCTCAATTGTTAGCCTCTGAATATAAGAAAAAAGGTGGCGGATATAAAAACTAATGCCTCTAAAAAAATCACAACAAAGTTTAAAAGATTGGGGAAAGCAGAAATGGCGTACATCTTCTGGTAAACCATCTAAAGGAAAAAGAAGGTATCTTCCTGATGCAGCTTGGAAGTCACTTTCTGCGGGAGAAAAAGCTGCAACAAACAGAGCGAAAGCAAAAGGTAACAAGAAAGGGAAACAATTTGTTAAACAGCCTAAAAACATTGCTAAGAAAACTGCTAGGTTTAGATAAACCTGAAAAAGATGAACATGAAGATAAAAAGAATTGGGGGATATAATGATTAAAATTACAGATTCACTTCGAGAAAGAGTACGTATCCATGAAGGCTGCGTTTTGGAACCATATAAGGACAGCCTAGGAAAATTAACTGTGGGTATCGGGCATTTGGTACAACCTCACGAAAGAAAAAGATTTCAAGAGGGTGTTCAAATAACTCAGGAAGAAGCAGATGAATTATTTGATATTGATCTAAATAGAGCTGCGGCAGGAGCTGACGACCTTATTCTAAAAAAGATTGGTAGTCATGATGATTTGCCCCAGGCTATTCAAGAAGTTATAGTGGAAATGGTTTTTCAATTGGGGGCTACAGGTGTCAAACAGTTCCGCAACATGTGGGCTAGTTTAAAAGAGAAAGACGGAGAAATGGCTGCTATGCACATGAAAGATTCGAGATGGCATAAGCAAACAAAAAAGAGATGTGAGTCACTTGCAAAAATTGTGGCAACTGCACAATGGACATAATCAAGTTAGCTGATCATCTCAAAAAAATCTTGAAAGTTAGGCAAAACGACATTAGTTTGTATTTAACTTCAGGGGTTAAAGACTGGGAAGAATATAAACTCATGATAGGAAAATATCATGCATACAACGAAATACTCAGTGAAGTAAATTCGTTGCTTAAAAGAATGGAGCACGACGATGAAGGATTCGATAATTGAGAAACTTCCTAAGCCAACAGGGTGGAGAATTTTAGTTCTACCTTACAAAAGAAAAGAGAAAACAAAAGGCGGTATAATTCTTACTGACCAATCTTTAGAAGAATCACAAGTAGCTAGTAGCATTGGATTAGTCTTAAAAGTAGGACCTGACGCATACAAAGACAAAGAAAGATTTCCTAACGGCCCGTGGTGCAAGGAAAAAGATTTTGTTGTTTTTGGAAAATATGCAGGATCTAGAATTAAGATTGAAGATGGTGAAGTAAGGTTAATGAATGATGATGAAATCCTAGCAGTGGTTAATGATCCTGAGGATTTCTTAAACATGTAAGGAGGCTGACATGCAAGAAGATAAAAATGTGCCAATTGAAACATCAGAAGAAAGTGTAGAGATTACTTTAGACGAAAATAACAAAGCAATCGAGAATGCTCAACCTGAGAAAGAAGAAGTTCAAGTTGCTGAGACTGAAGCTGAGAAGCCTAAAGTTGAAGATGAAACAGAACAGTATTCTGCAAAAGTAAAAGCTAGAATTGATAAACTCACAAAGAGGTTAAGAGAAGCTGAAAGAAGAGAAGAATCAGCATTATCTTATGCCCAGGGTGTTCAAAAAGAAGCTCAGGATATTAAATCAAAATACGAAACATTAGATAAGAACTATATTGATGAGTTCGGATCTAGAGTTGAGAATCAACTTGATTTAGCAAAAAACAAATTAAAAAATGCTATTGCTCAAAGAGATGTTGAAGCTCAAATAGAGGCTAATCAAGAAATTGCTCGTTTAACTATTGACGCTGAAAGAATAAAATATTCAAAGCAGATACAGGAGCAAAATAAAGAAAAACAAGCCTCAGAAACAAATACTCAACAACAAACTAATACTTATCAACCTAAACCTAAAGCTGATCCAAGAGCAGTTGAATGGGCTGAAAAGAATGAATGGTTTGGAGAAGATGAGGTCATGACGGAGGCAGCAAAGGCAATTCACAAAAGTCTTGTACTTCAAGAAAAGATTGATCCATCTACTGATTTGTACTATGATCAATTGGATAAAAGAATTCGTGAATACTTCCCACAGAAATTTAGTGATGGGGGAAGTCCAGAAGCAACAAGAGTCGCTCAACCTGTTGCCTCTGCAACACGCAGTACAAAAACATCTGGGCGTAGGACAGTCAAGTTGTCCGCCTCTCAGGCTGCAATGGCTAAGAGATTAGGTGTAACACTTGAACAATATGCTAAATACGTGAAGGAGGCATAAAATGGAAAATGAAACTAAAGTAAAGAAATCCTCACGCTCTTCAGAGACCCGTGAAAATAATGTTCGTAAAAGAGGTTGGGTTCCTCCATCATCGCTTCAAGCACCCGAGCCCCCAGAAGGATGGCATCATCGTTGGGTTCGTGCTGAAATGCGAGGTATGACCGATGATAAAAATATCATGGGTAGACTTCGTTCTGGTTATGAGTTTGTTAGGGCAGATGAATTTCCAGACAGAATGGATTTACCAAAATACGAAGACGGTAAATACAAAGGTGTTATAGGAGTAGGTGGTCTTGTACTGATGAGATGTCCTATTGAAGTAAAAGAAGATCGGGATGAATATTTCCGACAACAAACACAAGGACAAACCGAGTCAGTCGAAAATGATTTATTTAGAGACGAACACCCTAGTATGCCTATTCACGCAGATAGGCAGAGTAAGGTGACTTTTGGTGGCGGTAAAAAATAACAGTCAACATAAGTCTTTTATAAACAACTTAGACGTAAGGAGTCCAAGATGGCAAATATAAACGCAGTATTTGGTTTCCGTTCATTAAAGAAAGTTGGAGCAGGTTATAATGCATCTGCACAAAACGAGTACGTAATTGCAAACGGTGAATCAAGTGCAATATTTCAAGGAGATCCCGTTGTATTAAATGCAAACGGTGCAATTTCCGTGGGTTCATCTGCTGGTGCTGAGTTGATAGGGGTTTTCAACGGATGTTTTTATACTGATCCTACTACACAAAAACCAACCTATTCAAACTATTATCCAGGTGGCATCGCAGCTGATGACATAGTAGCTAACGTGATTGATGATCCAAACGCCCTTTTTGAAGTCAAAGTAGACGACACAAATGGCGGTCAAGCACAAGTTGGTAGTAACGCAAACATTGCAACATACGCAGCAGGTTCAACAAAAACTGGCGTATCAGGTGTTGCTTTAGACGGTGGTTCTTTTGCCACTTCAAGCGCTGCTAACTTTAGAGTAGTGAGTCTTTCTACTGATCCTGATAACAGTGATTATACAGCAGCAAATGCTTCAATCATTGTTAAGATCAACAAGCACTCATTAACGGATACAACAGGCGTATAAGGAGGTTAAATTATGGCTATTTCAAGACAACAACTCGTTAAAGAGTTAGAGCCAGGTTTGAACGCTTTATTCGGCCTGGAGTATGATAAATACGAAAACGAACACGCAGAAATCTTTGATCAAGAGACATCTGAAAGAGCTTTTGAAGAAGAAGTAATGTTAGTTGGTTTCGGTAATGCAAGAACTAAAGCAGAAGGTGCAGCGGTCACTTTTGATCAAGCACAAGAAAGCTTTACTTCACGCTATTCACACGAAACAATTGCACTAGCATTTGCTATCACTGAAGAAGCAGTAGAAGATAATCTCTACGACAGACTTTCTGCTAGATACACACGTGCATTAGCTAGATCAATGGCATATACAAAGCAGATTAAAGCTGCTGACGTATTAAACAATGCCTTTGCAGCATCTGGTCAAGCAGGTACTAATCCTGGTGGTGATGGTGTTTCACTTGTAAACGCTGCTCACCCAACTGCACTTGGTGGTACATTCTCAAACAGAAGTTCAACTGACGCTGACCTTAATGAAACATCATTAGAGCAAGCTTTAATTGACATTTCACAGTATGTGGATGAAAGAGGTCTATTAATTGCAACAAGAGGTAGAAAACTAGTTATTCCAGTTCAACTACAATTCGTTGCTGATAGAATCTTAAACTCACCAGGTCGAGTAGGGACTGCTGACAATGACATCAATGCATTAAGAAATATGAACATGATCCCTGAGGGTTATACAGTAAACCACTACTTAACTGACACAGACGGTTATTTCATTAAAACTGATGCACCAAATGGCTTTAAGCACTTTGTAAGAACAGCATTAACCACAGCTATGGAAGGTGACTTCGATACAGGTAATGTAAGATATAAGGCGAGAGAAAGATATAGCTTCGGCTTCTCTGATCCTCGTTGTGTATACGGTTCACAAGGTTCCTAATAAGAACTTTTCTTTTTGTTCTAAAGGGCGGTTGTCTTTGACTCCGCCCTTTTTTTATGTTTAAATTCAACTATTATTAACCCCAAGACGCTTAGGCGACTACTAACAAGGAGGTAGACATGGGAACAACTACATTTTCTGGTCCAGTAAAGGCCGGAACAATCAAAGATACAACAGGAACTACTTTAGGATCTGATGTAAAAAATGTTGGTTTTGTTGTAATGGCACAATCTGCATTTATCGATATTACAGGTGCTTCACATCTTAATCAGGTAATTGGAACAATTCCTGCAAATTCACAAATTACAGACGTTGTTTTAAACGTAACAACTGTAAATGATGATACTAATGCAGCGACTGTTTCTGTTGGCACCACAGATGATGGTGATGCTTTTATCGCAACTGCAAACGTAAAAGCTTTAGGCACAACTTATGGTACTTTAGATACTGAAGCATCAAATGTTGGTTCAACTGACATTCAAGTTCTTGCTGATTTTACAGGAACAGATGGTGATGGAACCACAGGTAATGCAACAGTAACTGTAAAATATTTACAAAACGCTCAGATAGCACTTGCTGGTGACATACCTGCGTAAGGAGTAGAACATGGCTAATACAGTAACAGGACCGACAACACAGTTTGATGGGGACAGAAAACTTATCAATACTTGTTTTGTTTCTTGTGATGGTGGAAGTGCTAGTTCTATAACTTTAGTTGATGTATCTTCATTAAATACTTTTCAAGGTAAATCTTGTACCAAAGTTGATTTAAATAAAATTTGGTATGGTAGTGGAGCAGCATCTAACTCTTCAGTTACCTTAACGTGGGATGCAACAGCAGACGTTCCTTTCTTAACACTAAATTATGATAATAATTTTGATTTTTCTGAGTTCGGTGGCTTAAAAAATACTGAAGCAACTGGATTTACAGGGGATGTCAAAATGGAAATACCTGCAACTACTGTAGCAGGTCAAGAATTCGTTGTTTGGTGTGAATGGGTAAAAAGGTATGACTGATCGTAAAAGAGATAAGCAACCACCAAAAACAAAAAAATATTTCCGCTCCACAAAAAGTGGAGCGGGAATGACTAAAGCAGGTGTCGCAAGATACCGAAAAGAAAATCCTGGTTCTAAATTAAAAACAGCAGTCACAGGTAAAGTAAAACCAGGAAGTAAAGATGCAAAAAGAAGAAAATCATTCTGTGCAAGAAGTGCAGGACAAATGAAAAAATTTCCAAAAGCAGCAAAAGATCCAAATTCAAGACTAAGACAAGCTCGTAAACGATGGAGATGTTAAATGAGACAAGATTGGTTTATCTACATTGTTTCTTTTGTTTTAATACTTTTAACTAGTACTATAGCTTTATCTAATACTACCAATACCGTGTCATCAACGGTAACAGGAACAACAACTGTTGATAAGTCGCCAAGCACCGCTTCTGCTCCAACTATAATTAATAACAACAATGATATATGCAAAGTTGGTATTGGAGGTAGTGTACAAAATAATGTTTTGGGGGTAGCAACAGGAATCTTAGTTGATGATGAGCTGTGTCAAATTTTAAAGCTATCCCGTTCCCAGTATGCCTACGGCATGAAAGTGTCTGCTGTAGCATTGCTTTGTCAAGATGCTCGTGTCTGGGACAGCATGCTCGATGCCGGGACTCCGTGCCCTGCACGTGGTTTCATCGGGGTGGAAGCCGCTAAATATTGGGAAGAAAACCCTGATCAGATACCTGAGGGTAGTAGATACAAACCTCAATTTTTACAAACAAAAGTGGTAGAGGAAAACCCGAAAGGTGACTTTGATGACATTAAGAGTTTTGGTCTTATTGCTCTTAGTATGCTTCTCTTCCTCTAGAGCATACGAGCAGCAATACAATGTTGGAGATACTGGTCCAAATGGAGGAGTGGTTACAAGCGTTACAGTTGAGTCTACATTATCAGATAGTTATACTGAGTTGGTAGGAGATTTTTTAGAAACCACCGATACTTATACCTATACTGAAACAATTTTAGAAAACGTAGAAAATGTCAGTTATCAAACTGTTGAGATAACAGAAGAAGTCACGACATCAAACCTAGTAAATTCTTACACTGACACAAACATTAACGTCGTTTCTACAACCAATAATAATTATGGAATGACAGGTTCTGAATTTACCACAGGCAATCAATCTCAAGGTGGTGGTTCAAGAGTCTATGATATTGATGTATCTAATTATGATAATATTCAAGAAATAGATTATGGTTCAACTGTTTACTCACACATATCAAATGAAACTGTTCCTGATTGTGTAAATACTTCAGGAGATTGTAAAGATGAGTTTAAGATAACAGTTAATCTTTATTCTAGTGGAACTTTAGTAAAAAACTACACACATAATTACACCAGTATGAACTGGTCAGGTTCTCAAGACTATTCTTACAATCAAGACGTATCAGCAATTACTTTTGACTCAGCAGATTTTGAACTTTACGGAATCGACAGAGGTTTTACTTCAGGATATTACGGGCCAGGTTTTAGTGATATCTTTTTCAATATCACTTACAATCAAATAACTGAAATAATTAATACCATAACTTCTATAATTGAGTATGAAACCATAAAAACTACGGATGAGTATGTTTATAGTTCTGAGTATGTGCCTCCTCCACCAGAAATAGTTTTTGACGATGTTGTTGTAGATTTAGATACAAGATTTGAAATGGAGTTTGAAAACTTTGATGGCGATGTCGTATCTTTTGAGATTGAAATAGTAGAGGCTGACACAGGAGATTTTGAAATTGAAATAACCACCTTTGAAGATGATTTAGAAGTCGAGGTAGAAACTATTGAAATAGAAATGGAAGAAATGGTAGAAGAGTTAGATGTTGAAGTTGAAACTACAGAAGTTGAACCCGATAGCGAGCCTGTTGAAGAACCCAATGTGGAGGCAGAGGAAGAAACAAAGCAAGAAGATTCCAAGCCGACAGAAACTAAAGAACGAGTTGCTCAAAAAATTATGGCAAAGGTAGCTGACATGGGTGATCAAATTGCTCTTAATAATATTAAATTAGCAGTAATGACTCAGTTAGCAGATACACAACAGTTTAATAACTATGCATTAAAAACATTGACAGATTCTAATATTGATGACTATTTATCCATTACAATAGAAGATCAGTATGGTATGTTATTTGATTTAGCACAGGATATAACCATGGAGGATATGATAAATGGCCAGTATTGAGTATCAGGGACTTAAATTTTCAGGTGGAAAATTCTTTATTATTCTATCTTTAATAGGCGCTATTATTGGTGGGGGTTGGACAGGCTATAAATTTTATGATGATTACCTCACGATGAAGGATCAGGTTTTACAATATACTGCCCCTGACCTCTCTCATTATGACGAGCAGATTGCTGTCATTAAATCAGAATTAGATATGATTTTAGATGAAATTACCCTTGTGGCTGATGTTGCGAAAGACCTTAAGTCAGATATGAAGTTGGACAGACGTTCTATGTCTAATGATATCCGACATATTACTGAGATTGTTAATGATGTTGAAGATAGACAAAAAGAAGATACAAGAGAGATATTTGATGAGTTGAAATTAATTGAAGATGAGTTAAAATTAAGCGTAGATAAAGCTTTAAATAATCCTTTATCTGGAATGAGTGCAAAATCAAAATGAAACTAGACCTAAAAACTATTCTCCCATATATAGTGCTAATAGGCACTATAGCTATGACTTGGGGAATGTGGTCTGAGAGATTAAATGCAGTTGAAAAGAAAGCAGATTCTGTTGCAGAAATACAGCAAGATATTGCAATTATAAAAGAAAGAATTCTTCAAATGGATGATCGAATAATGTGGATTGAAGAATTTCTTATCAAAACAGTCGATTATTGATATCCCAAAAAACAAAAGATTTAATAAAAAAAGAAGTAAGAATATGGTCTGAAAAATTTTTAGAAGTTCCTAATATTCATTTAAACAATATGCCAGCATGTCCTTTTGCAAAAAAGGCTTGGTTGGAAAATAAAGTAGATATTCAATACAGAGATCCTGATTTAGGATATACTAGAAATTTACATCAACATGTAAAAAAAATAAATTTTGCAGAAAAAGAAATATTGATATTTTGTGATATCTTTTTCAAAGAATACAGTCTTAATAAATATCAAAAAATTATTGATAATTTTAACAATCAATACAATAAGAAAGATATTTATTTCTTGGGATTTCACCCCAAAAATCCACCAACAGAAGAAGATCAAGAGTTTTTATTAAACCCTACAGGCGATACTTCTGATTTACCTCATTCTACAATCGATTTCTCCATGATGCTCATACAAAAGTTCTCGCAATTATATAAGGCTTCTGATAGATTAAAACGCATGGGATACTATGATAAATGGCCCCAGGAGTATTATGATGACGTAGTACTGTCTAGACAAAACTTATATAAAAAGCTTTTTACGTAAGGAGGCTGACATGAGGAAAAAAATGGAAATGATGCGTGGCGGTGGCATGATGATGAAAATGCGTGGCGGTGGCATGGCTAAGAAAAAACAAGTCAAGAAAAAGACTAAAAAAACAATGAAGAAGAAAAAGTAAAATGGCTACATCAGGAACAACAGATTTTAATCTTAACATAGATAGAGTTATTGAAAGAGCTTTTAGACGTGCAGGTCGATCTATGCGAACTGGTTATGACTTAGAGGCGGCAAGAGATAATTTGAATCTGTTGTTTTCTGAGTGGGCAAATAGAGGATATAAACTTTGGAAAGTTCAAAATACATCTTCTAATTTGACAGCTAATACAAATGTTTACACAGCACCTTCAGATGCTGATGATGTGTTAGAAATGACTTTTAGACAAACTTCTGGAAGTACAGTTACTGATACGACAATGGAGAAAATATCTCGATCTGAGTATCAGAATATTCCTAATAAAAATTCAACAGGTACACCCACTCAATATTATATTCAAAGAAATTTATCTAATGTACAAATTTATGTTTATCTGACACCTGATACAACTGATACGCAATTAAACTATTGGTATGTTCAAAGAATTGAAGATGTTGGTGCCTACACAAACACACCAGATGCACCTTTTAGATTTCTTCCTTGTATGGTATCAGGTCTTGCCTATTACTTATCTCAAGAAATAAACCCTGCTCTTTCTGGTGAATTAGAGAGACGTTATGAATCTGAATTAGCCAGGGCAATTACTGAAGATTCACAATCCTCATCTGTAAATATTGTACCTAAGCAATTTTATGCAGGAGTATAATTATGGCATTTGCAGTTGGTAAATATTCAGAAGCAATATGCGACAGATGTGGGTTTCAATATAAATATTTAGAATTAAAAGAAGAATGGAATGGCTTACTTGTTTGCCAAGAGTGTTATGAGCCAAAACATCCGCAATTAGAACCTACTTACTCAAGTGCCGATGCTGAGGCATTAGAAGATCCACGACCACAAGTAGAGCTCCCTGTTACTGTCACTGCCGGTGTTCCTAATGATACCTTTTTTAACAGTAACGGAATGCAGCCCTCTACTCCTAGTCGAGCCTTGCTAAGTACGACAAGAGTTGGTACAGTATCAATCGTAATATCATGAATTATAGCGAATTATTAGATAATGTTAGAAACTATACAGAGGTTACATCTGATGTACTTTCTAATTCTGTAATAAATGTATTTATTACAAATGTAGAAAATAAAGTAGATAGAGCTATTGATAGTGACTCACAAAGAAGATATGCCACTACTACTTGTACAGCAAATAATGCATTTTTAGATGTTTCAGGCCCTGAAGGTGGGTTTAGATTTGCCAGGGGATTACAATTAATCGATTCTAGTAATAATAGAGTTTGGTTAGAGCAAGTAGATACTACTTTTATTGATGAATATTCTGTACAAAGATCGACTACAAGTGACACAGGACAGCCTAAATATTGGGCAAATTGGGATGCTACAAATTTAATGTTAGCTCCTACTCCTGATCAGGTATATACAATTGAAATGTGGTATAATGAAACCCCTGAAAGATTAACTAGTAGTAACACCACTACTTTTCTTTCTAACAATGCACCTGAGGTTTTATTGTATGGAACACTTGTTGAAGCATTTTCATTCTTGAAAAATATACAAGATATGCAATTATATGAGGCAAAGTTCACATCTGCTCTTAAGTTATTTGCTGATGAGCAAATGGGAAGAAAACGTAGGGATGAGTATGTCGATGGTGTATTACGAATTCCGCTTAAATCAATGGACCCTAACGGAGGTAACTAAAAATGGCAATTAACCAAGCAGTTTGTGCAACATTCAAACAGCAGTTGTTAGATGGCGATCATGATATATCAAGCGATACAGTCAATCTCGCTCTCTATACAAGTTCTGCGACTTTGGATGCAAACACATCAGCCTATTCAGCAACTAACGAAGTTGGTGACTCAGGCACATACGCAGCAGGCGGTGGCACTTTACAAAACGCTAACGTCAGCTTAACCAAAACTAACGCAACAGCATCAACAGCTTTTGTAGACTTTGATGATTTATCATTTACCAGTGCAACAATCTCAGCTCAAGCAGCTTTGATTTATAACACTTCATCAGCGAATACAAATGCAGCGATTGCAGTATTAGACTTTGGTGGTGTGAAGACATCGACAAACGGAACTTTCACAATTCAGTTTCCGACTAACGATGCAACTAATGCGATTTTAAGGATTTCCTAATCCATAGGAGGTCCTTATGTCCAACCAATACGGTGACGGTCCTTGGGGCATTGGCTTTTGGGGTAATCAGGCCAGTACGTCAGTTACTCTTACGTCAGTCTCATCTAATGTAAACATATCTTCTGTTACAGTAGACGCTGTCATAGGTGAAGGTTGGGGAAGATTAGAATATGGAACTCAAGTATGGGGTGACGCTTACTCCGTAGAATTAGTAGGAGTTCAATCCAATACAAGTTCTGGAACTATCACCATTAGTGGTGATGCAAATATTTCACTAACAGGAGTTTCATCTGGAGTTGTTTTAGGGACAGCTTTGGGAGAAGCCGAATCTATTTATCCTTTAACAGGAGTTCAATCCAATTCAGCAACAGGAACTGTGTCCGTAAGAGAAGGCCATGGCGTAATACCAACAGGCGTCGAGATGACTTTTGCTGATGGCACAGAGGAAATTATAGCCACAGTAGATGCGGGTTGGGGAAGAAGCACATGGAACTCATTTACTTGGGGTGAAAGCATAGAGTTTTTCGCTAATGTGACTGGCGAGTCCATGTCTACATTTACAGGCACGACAACTGTGCAAACAGGTACTGGTATAATATCCCCTGTCACTGGAAATGTAGTTACAACGGATATTGGTTCTTTAACCTTTATTACAGATCAAATAATAAGCGTAACAGGACTACCTATTAACATACCTTTAGCAAACCCAACAATTATTGGTGATAATAATATTACAACTTCTGCTCCTGGCGATCAGATGGATTTTGCTATTGGTTCTATCAATGTCGATATCTTTACTCAGGTAGATCCAACAGCAGTTACTTCGACATTTGACACAGGCACTTTAACAATGACAGGAGATGCAAACTTCTCCTTAACAGGTGATCAAGCAAATACTACTATTGGAACAGTTACAGTCATTGAGGGAACTGGTGTAAATGTTGCAACAACAGGTGTTTCTATGCAGTTCGCCGATGGCGAAACATCAGAAGTTGGAAGTGCAATAGTTACTCCAACAGGTATTGAATTCTCTGTAGTTTTAGGTAATATGAGATCAACTCCTTGGGCGAATGTAGTCACGGGAGCAAACAACACATGGACAGAGGTAGCAGCATAAATGGCATCAAATTATTCAGATAGACTTAAACTAGAACTCATGGAAACAGGTGCAAATGCCAACACCTGGGGAACTAATACTAATAATAATTTAGAAGTAGTAGACACTTTCGGTGCAGGCTATTTAAGTAAAAGTGTTGCAGGTTCTGCTAATGTTACTTTAACAACCGCAAACGCATCAGCTACTTCTGAGGCATCAAACAAAGTTATAGAATTCACAGGCGCACTCACAGGCAATATCACTGTTTTTGTCCCTGCCGTAGAAAACAATTATATATTTTTTAACAATACTTCTGGATCATTTTCATTAACAGTAGCACCTACTGGTCACGGAGCAAACGGTGTTGAAATAGTTCAAGGTGCTCATACAATGCAGTATTGCACAGGCGATACAATTGTTGATTTATTTGCAAACTCTTTAGGCACAGTTAATGTAAAAAATTTAGTTAATGTTGGATCCTCAGCAGTTACAATCGCTGCCAATGGTTTAATGTCAGCAACAAGTTTTACAGGAAATGGTTCAGGTCTTTCAGGCGTAAGTACCTTACCTGGTGGAACACAAATGGTTTTCTTAGAGTCTAGCGCTCCGACAGGTTGGACTCAAAACACTGCCGCTGCTTTAGCTAACTCAACTTTAAAAGTTATTACATCAGGAACTGCTGGCACAGGTGGTACCGATGCTTTTAGTGATACTTTTGGTTCATCAAGAGCAACAGAAACAGCTAACATTGGTTTAGATGTTTCACCAACAACAGTAGATGCCTCTTCTGTGTCTTTAGGTGATACCACTTTATCTACACCAACAATTGCAGCTCATACTCACCCAACAACAGATACTCCAAAAAACAATGCTAACTATCCAAATGGTAACTCTTACTTTGCTTCTCCGCCTTCAAACCCAACAGGAGCAGTAGGAGGTGGCGGATCTCATGGTCACCCAATGGCATCAGCTTCAGGAAGCGTATCAGGAACAGAAAACACACCAACATCTTTTAGTGTCCCTACTATGGATATTAAATTTGCAAATGCTATAGTGTGTAGTAAGGATTAATATGGCAAGTAATTACTCAGATAGACTTAAACTAGAATTGATGGCAACGGGAGCAAACGCTAATACCTGGGGCAACAATACAAATACTAATTTAGAAACTGTAGACGCTTTTAACGCAGGTTATCTTTCTAAATCAGTAGCAGGATCAGCCAACGTCACTTTGACAACCAATAACGCAGATCCAACTGCTGAGTCTTCTAACAAAGTTATTGAATTCACAGGCACATTAACAGGAGACATCACTGTCTTCATACCCGCTGTAGAAAATAACTACATATTTTTTAACAATACTTCTGGTTCATTTACCTTGACAGTTGCTCCAACAGGTCATGGGTCTAACGGATCTGCGATTTCTCAAGGAGCTCATACAATTCAATATTGCACAGGAACAAAAGTAGTTGATCTTTTTGCAAACTCCCTAGGAACTGTCAGAACAATTAGTCAATTAAAAATTGGTGATAATATTACTTTAAACTCTAATGGTGTTGTTGATGCGACTACTCTTGTAGGTAATGGAGCAGGTCTTACAGGTGTTCAAGAATTTCCAGCAGGGACAGAAGCTTTGTTTGTTCAAACATCTGCTCCTACAGGATTCACAACAAATACTAACGCAACACTAAATAACTCTACATTAAAAGTAGTAAATGGTACCGGCGGAGGTACAGGTGGTTCTGATAACTTTAGTGATGTTTTCACTTCTACTTACGCTACAGGAACTTTACAGGTGGATATGAGTGGACTAGCCGCTGTTCCTGTTTCAGGCACTTCAGGTGATACAACAATTAGTACACCTACACTTGCTTCTCATCAACACCCAAGAGGAGCACCTGGAGGTCAGATTTCTGGTCGAGGTGCAGCTTTTGGTTCTCCAGCAAGACCCCACTCTTTTAATCCAGGTAGTAATAGTCTTCAAACTGGATCAACAGGTGGTAGTGGAGGGCACTCTCACCCTCTCTCTGGTAATGTTGGATTTTCAGGAACTGTTCCAATATCAGCAAATTTAAGTGTTCCATCAATGACAATTAAGTCAGTTGATACTATAATAGCAACAAAGGATTAAAAAATGGCAAGTAATTATTCAGATAGATACAAATTAGAACTTCAACAAACAGGAGCAAATGCCAACACTTGGGGTAACAATACCAACAATAACCTTGAAACTATTGACGCTTTTACAGCAGGGTATTTAAGCAAAGACGTAGCAGGTTCAGCAAATGTCACTTTGACAACTGCAAATGCTGATCCAACTGCCGAATCATCAAACAAAGTAATTGAATTTACGGGTGCACTAACAGGAGACATTACCGTTTTTATTCCTGCGGTAGAATCAAATTATATTTTCTTTAACAACACATCAGGCGCACAAACACTGACAGTAGCCCCTACAGGACATGGTTCAAACGGCATTGCTATTACTCAAGGTGCTCATACGATTATATATAATAATGCAAGTAATGAATGTGTTGATCTTTTTGCCAACTCTCTTGGTGTCTTTAGTGTTAAAAATTCTTTGACAGTCAATTCTACAGTTATCACTGCTGCAAATGGAACTGTTAATGCATCTTCATATTCTGGTAATGGATCATCTTTGACAGGTGTTTCTTCGATACCTTCAGGAACTACTGCACTTTTTTATCAAGGAGCTGCTCCAACTGGTTGGACACAAAATACAGCAGCGTCTATTAATGATTGTTGTTTAAGAGTTGTCACTGGTTCTGGAGGAGGCACAGGTGGATCTGATGCTTTTTCATCTGTGTTCACAGGATCTAAAACTACTGAGTCAAAAACAGTTCCTTATACAATTTCATCTCCTGGATCTCTTTCTGGAACTTCTGGAGATACAACGATTTCTACTCCTACAATGGCTTCACACCAACATCCTTCCCCTGGTGCAGGTAGAGGATTACAAGCTCCCTCTCCCGAAAATAACTTCCAAGCGGTCAATGTTCCCTCATCAACGACAGGAGCAACCGGTGGAGGCGGTGCACACTCACACCCTGTGTCAAGTCCATTTACAATGAGTGGTTCAGTATCAACAGCTTCTGCAAGCTTAAGTGTATCAACAATGGATGTAAAACACGAAAACGTTATTGCAGCTACAAAAGACTAATGCCAATATTTGATCCAGACGGAAAATGTCCGTTATTAAATAAAAAATGCATCAAACATCAGTGTGTTTGGTACAATATGCTTCAAGGAAATAACCCACAAACAGGAGCTCCTGTTCAAGAATGGGGGTGTTCTGTAGCTTGGTTGCCTCTACTTTTAGTAGAAAACAACGGCAAGCAAATACAAACAACAGCAGCAGTAGAATCCTTTAGAAATGAAATGGTTAAGGCTAATATGGTAACTTTGGCTTTAGTAGACCAAAAGAATAAAGATGCTCAAAACCCTAAATTAAGGGATGTAGGCAGTATGTGGGATAAAATTGGTGAGGCCCAAGAAGCAATTGATAAAGGTGAAGAACCTTCTGAAGATATTCAGTTGCTAAGAGGTAAAAAAACTGTTAATAATAAGAAAGGAAAAACAAAGGTAAAAAAAGATGCCAATAACAATAAACAACGTAACAGCAAATAATCAAATCACGATTATTAATGATGCTGGTATAAATCCTAGTAATACTAACAATGGTCCTAGAGATTATTCTGGAGATACAGAAGCCGACGTTATCATTGATGGAGTTGCTTATTTAAATATCAACGCAAGCGATATTGTCCCTGCAAATGTGCACGCATTTCAGTACAAGCCTGTAACAAATACAGGACATATTGAATGGGTAGGATCTGATGACAACCTAGCTATTGCTAATAGTTCAGAGATTCCAGCTTGGGCAAACACAATGATCACAAGATGGAATGGTGAAAAAGCTTATAACGAAACATGGCAATCTACTTACGATACCGAATATGCTGCTCAAGTAACTGCTTTTCAGGCAAATACAGATCCTATGACAAATGAGGCATATGATGCTGCGCATGCTAATGCTCAGACCGCTGCTAACACCGCAGCTACCAACGCAAAGAATTCAATCTTAGGTGCATAACTACAACATTCACGATTTCATTTTGAAATTTGAGAATATTGCTAGAGAGCAATATTTTAAAACTATTGATAATGTTATCTACGATAACTTACGAGAAAAATTTAGCATCTCAGGAACAATAAGTGAATCAGGTGGAACCAATAATGACAGGAGAGTAAGGTCTGTTGATGGTTATTTTTTTAGCGAGAATGAAGTACAAAATGTTTCTCAAAGAATTTTGTATAACGAAACAATGAAGATGGTTCATAAGCTTTATGAAACCTACAACAGCAGGTTTGAATATTCTCCTTTAGAATATAAAATAGTAGAGCCACCTGTATTGCATTTTTTAGAATATACAGCACAAGACAAAGGTCACTATGAGTGGCATACAGATGATAATGCTAATTTTGCTCCTAGAACATTAACAATGTTAATTGGTTTAAATGATGACTATCGAGGTGGAGAACTTAAAGTTTTAAATGATAGTAATCCAATTAAACTAAGAAGAAATCAGGCAGTGATATTTCCTAGTAATATTTTGTTCACTCATAAAGTAGAGAGAGTGACAGAAGGTAAAAGAAGGGTGTTAGTTGTATGGATCAAATAATTAAAGATTTTCAACAAAATAAATATGCAATAGTTAAACCTTTATTAGAACCTAGTGTTGTAAAATTAGCTTATAACTACTTTATTCTAAAATCTTGTACAAATAGAGCCTTTCAAGAAGAAGGTGATGATGCTTTATATAGTGGTCCCTATATTAAAGGGGCTTATGCTGATTTGGTAAGTGAGGTTTTATTGTCGGAATTAGAGCCAACAATGAAACAAATAACTCAGAAAAACTTAGCTCCATCCTACACCTATTCTAGAGTTTATGTCCGTGGTGAAGAATTAAAACCACATTCAGATAGACCTTCTTGTCAATATTCAGTGACTGTAAATATTGGCGGTGCTCCTTGGCCAATATATTTTGGTGTTTGGGATGACAATGCTGATGAAAGAATTTGGGATGGTAAAAAACGAGTAAGAAAAATTGCAGGATATACCTTACAGCCAGGCGAAGGTATTGTTTATATGGGGGAAGATTTGGTTCATTGGAGAGATCCACTTGAAGATGATCATTGTGTACAAGTCTTTTTACACTATGTCGATCAAGATGATGAAAAGTACAAACCTCATATTTATGATGGAAGAAAAAATATCGGTTATCTAAAACCAAAAAAATAATGTCCCAGCTACTAGCTGATTATATCTATCACAAGAATAGTTTTTCACATTCCTTGTGTGAAAATATTATCTCTACATACAAAGAAGAAATATTTAATAGATATAAAAACTCTAATGGTACAAGACATTTAGGCGAACTTCAAATTAGTGATCATGAAATCATAGATGAAAAAAATAGTTATGTTAGAAAAAAAATAGAACAAGAAATATTTAGTTTTATTGGATTTCTAATCAAAGATTATGAAAAACATGTTGGTCACGACAATATACACATACAAGAAGACATAGGTTACTCTTTAAGGCAAATGACTGTAGGTGATTATTATGCTGAACATGATGATGAAGGAGTAGGACAAACTGCTGGAAGCAGGAGACTAACAGTTTCTATTTGTTTAAACGAAGACTACGAAGGAGGAGATTTTACCTTTTTCAAAGAAACTAAAGTTTACAAACTTAAGAAAGGAGATGTCTTGGTTTTTCCCTCTTCTTTTATGTTTCCTCACGGAGTTCAAAAAATTACAAAAGGAACAAGATATCAATTACTGACATGGCTAAGATAATTTTTTACACAGCACAAACAGGCACTAGAGGATTTATTCCTTCTATAAAAGAGCAAAAAATACCTGAGTTTGATTATTATTTTTTTCACGATAATCATATTCAAGCAGAAGCAAATAAAGGATGGAACTATAGAAATATACTACATGAGTATAGACAACTACCTAATCCCAAAAGACAAAGACTAATTAAAATGTGTCCTCATTTATTTTTTTTCGAAGAGTATGATTACACTGTTTGGGTTGATTGTAAGTTTTATCAACATAAAGATTTTTATAAACTTTGCTTAGAAATAATTCAAAAAGAAAAACCAAACTTTATGGTATGCCAACATAAAGAAAACAGGACTTTTCAACAGGAACTAGATTTTGCAGAGCAGCATAAATTTATACCTGTAAATGATTTAGATACGGTAAAAGAACATAAAATAGGTGAGTTTTATTCTACTGACACCTGTTGGTTAATTAGAAAAAATACTGAAGAAAACAACATGCTCGGGCTACAGTGGTTTAACTTAACTAACGTATGTTTTCAAAATGAATGCAGAGATCAATTAACTATTTCTAGTTGTATAAGAAAGGACTATTTGAGCATGAATCATACAATAGAAGAACTAGAGAAATACTCTTTTATAAGGCATGTATGATAGAAGTATTTGATAATTTTTTCCCTGAACAAATGTTTGATATCATGGTTGAGCATTCAAAAAAGGATTGGGAAAATAGAGGTAAATTTATATATAAAGATTTGACGACAGGCCTTTATACCCAAGTAGCGATTTCATTTATGCAAATGAAGTTAGGTAAGAAAGTACAGCTTTATAGAGCATATTCTCACGGACATCCTTTTGGGCATCATCACTATATTCACAAAGATCAAAATTCTTCTCACACTGCTATTCTTTTTTTAAATAAAAATTATCAAAAGGATTGGCAAGGAGGCACTATTGTTTATACAGATAAAACAAATTACATTGATTTTGTGCCCAATAGATTAATAATTTTTAAAGCTGACTTAGACCATGTTGGAACACAATTTCAAAACACTACAAATTTTAGACTACAGAATGTCTGGAAAATAAATATAGAGTAAAAATTGATAGTTGTTGGTTTTGGAAAAGCTAGACACGATTGTAACATATCTATCTATGATAATGGTAAATTTACTTATATAAAAAAAGAAAGAGAAACAAATCTTAAGCATGATAATGCAGATGACTTTTGGTTTTGGAATAAATTAAAAGAAAACAATATTAATCACATAGATTTACTTGTCGAAACTCACCAGGGCTTTTGGTGTAAGTCTTTACCAAGATTACCTTATAATAATGAAATACTTCAACTCAATGAAAAAAATACTCATTTACTTATAGATCATCATTTAGCTCATGCTTATTCTCATACTAAGTTCAATAAAAATAAAACATGTCTTGTTGTCGATGGAAGAGGATCAAATAATTACACTTCTTCCTTTTATACAAAAGATAAACCACCTTTAAAATTTAATGATAGAATTGGTCAAGAATACAACTTTATGTCTTCTTGGATATTGGCAGATCAACACAAAGAAATTTTAGATATGGCAGGGAAGTTCATGGGCTTAATAGCTTACGAGGAAAGCTATAGGTTTTGGAATGACTATATGTATTCTAAGTTAAAGAAAATGTTTTCCGTCAAAGACCTTTTTTACATGGGAGGATGTGCTTTAAACGTTGATTGGAATAGTAGACTAGAAAAAGATAATATTAAAATAGATGTAGAACCTCATTGTTATGACGGGGGACTATCAATAGGGTGTGTAAGATTTGGTTTAGAGCAATTAAATAATTTAGATAATTTTAAAATTGAAGGTTTTCCTTACATACAATCAGATGAAAAACCTAAAAAAACACCTTCAACCAAAACAATTGATAAAGTCGCTGATTATTTAGCGAAAGGAAAAATTGTAGGGTGGTATCAAGGAAATGGAGAAGTTGGTCCGAGAGCCTTGGGCAATAGAAGTATTTTAATGAGACCTGACATAAAGAATGGAAAAGAATTGATTAACTATAAAGTAAAAAAGAGAGAGAGCTTTAGACCTTATGGAGCGTCTATTCTTGAAGAAGAGTCTTTTAATTATTTTGAAAAAACTATTTCTCCCTACATGTTGTATTCATCAAAAATATTGCAGGGTAAATTAGACCCCATAACTCATATAGATAATACTTGTAGGCATCAAACAGTAAATTATGAACAAAATAATTTTTATTATGAACTTTTACAGGCTTTTTACAGGAAAACAGGTTTACCCCTTTTACTCAACACTTCTTTAAATACAAACGGCAATCCTATTTGTGGAACAATAGAAGAAGCAAAAAACATATTTAAAAAAACTGATATGGATGCTATATGTATAGGAGATTCAATTTATAGAAAAGATTAAGGAGAATTAAAATGATAAAGCCAGAAGAATTAAAAGACAAAGGATTTAAAATATTTTTAGGTATGCCGATGTATGGCGGACTATTAACAGAGAACACTATGCATGGTTTACTTCAACTTCAACAATGGTCTATGGCTAATGGTGTAGGGATGAGAGTTCAAACAATGGGCAATGAAAGCTTAATTACTAGAGCTAGAAATACTATTGTATCTATGATGATGGATCAAACAGATTATGTTGCCACTCATCTCTTATTTATTGATGCAGATATAGGATTTACTGCTGAAAACATACAAAGATTAATATGCGCAGATAAGGATGTTGTTTGTGGTATCTATCCTAGAAAACATGTTCATTTTGAAAAAATATCTGAGGTTTTAAAAGAAAACCCTAATGCTTCTGTTGAGGAGCTTGAAGTAAAATCACTAGGATATAATTTAAATTTTGACGATCCAAAAAATGTTAAAGTTGAGAATGGTTTTTGTAAGGTGAGCGAGGCCGCTACTGGTATGATGCTCGTCAAAAGAGAAGTGTTTAGAACTATGATGAAAAAATTTCCTGAAAGAAAATATGTATCTGATCAAATCATAAACGGTAACTCTTTCAGCTCTGATAATTGCTACGATTTATTCGCTGTTGGTCCTTATGAGACAAATGGTAAGAAAAGATATTTATCTGAAGATTATTATTTCTCAAGACTATGGCAAGAATGTGGAGGAGATATTTGGGCAGATATATCTATGCCATTAACTCACTTTGGTAATCGTGCTTTTAAAGGTCATGTAGGAAGTTTATTTGAAAAAAAATGATTAATGAAATTGTGATTCGAAAAGAATCAATTTTTCAAACAACTTATACTGGAGACTTACAGGTATTAGAGGATCAGATAAACTACATACACAAATACGACAAAGGTAGAACTGTATCTAATGTCGGAGGATACCAAAGTAATTTCATAACTTTCGGTTTTGATGAACTTATAGATTTTATAAGCAAGGAGTGTCAAAAGATAAATTCAAAAGCAAGGTTTAACTGTTTTTGGTTAAACATAAATAATGGTCAGAATTACAACATTCCTCACATTCATAATATCACAGGAGGCTTCTCTGTTGTATATTATCATAAAGTTTGCTGCGATAAATCACCTATTAGTTTTACACATTTGATCCCTTGTATACATGAAGGTGAATACAAATATTCACCTAAAAATCAGGACATCTTAATATTTGATGACAGGCTTCCCCATATGGTCTACCCCTGTAATCAAGCAGATCATACAAGAATTTCTTTAGCTTTTAATTTTGATTGTTAGATGATAGTTACAGAGATTGATAAAAATTTAATTCGAAGAAAAGTAAACGTCTTAAACCAAGAAGACATAATTAAAATTCAAAAAGATGTTGAAGAGGAACTAAAAAATAATTTATGTCCTTCTGTTCCACCGTATCAAACATATCCTAATCTTTATCCTAGGCACCAAGAAAAAGCTCATTGGAAAAATTTATATAACGCCATCACTGAATTTAGCGAGGACAGGAAACTAAAACAGTCTTGGGTAAACTTATCAAAATCTAACAATAATTTCGCATTTCACACTCACAATGTTGATTTAACTTGTGTTTATTATCTAAAAAATAAATACCCTGAATACGGCACTAGATTAGAAAACAACATAATTATTGAGGCTATTGAAAATACAATAGTGTCTTTTAAAGGTAAAATACCTCATTGTGTTGCGAACATGCCTAAAGAAATAGCAGAAAATAATCCTAGATATTCTATAGTTTTTAATTTTAATAAAATATAGTATATTGGCACAATGCCACTCGTAAATTTTAGACCAGCACCAGGCATCAATAAAGAAGTAACCGACTACACAGGCGAAGGTAAGTGGACAGACGGTGATAATGTACGCTTTTTTCAAGGATTGCCACAAAAAATCAAAGGATGGGAGAAGTTTATCTCTACTACTTTGGTGGGCGTTGTCCGTGATCAACACGCATGGGTAGCACTTGATGGAACTCGATACAATGCGCTTGGCACAGATAGAAAATTATACGTTATTGAAGAGGGATTGGCTTATGATATTACTCCTTTAAGTCAAACAAATACAGGAGCTACTTCTGTGTTTACAACAACAAATGGTTCTTCTAATGTTACGGTAAACATATCAGGGCATAATACAGCTACAGGTGCTTTTGTCACCTTTGATAATGTTACACTTTCTAATAGCTCTACAAGTTTCACAGCAGCAACTTTTGAAGATAAAGAATTTGAAGTAAAAGGAATTGCAAACCCTAATGCATTTTACATTGACGTAGGATCTAATGAGGCTAATGCGGGTATTTCCTCACAAGGATCAACAGATGCTGCTTTTCAAATTAATCCAGGGCCTGAATTTTCTGTACCTGCCTATGGTTGGGGCACCGATACTTGGGACACATCTACATGGGGAACACCTAGAGCTACTTCCAACGTAACTCTGGAAGCAAGACAGTGGTCACTTGATAACTTTGGTGAAGATTTAATTGCGACTGTTTTAAATGGAGGAACTTTTCAATGGGATACTTCAGCAGGAGTTTCAACAAGAGCAAGTGCTATTGCTAACGCACCGACTGCTTCAAGATTAAGTTTAATTTCGACACCTGATAGACATTTAGTCATTCTGGGGACAGAGAATACTATTGGCACTGCAGCTTCACAAGACGATTTATTAATTCGATTCTCAGATCAAGAAAATATTACTACCTATCAACCAACAGCAGAAAATACTGCTGGTTCATTACGCATTGCCGACGGCTCACGGATCGTGGCTGCTGAACGCTCCAGAGGTCAAATACTGATATGGACAGACACCTCATTACACTCGATGCAATTTATCGGTCCACCGTTTACTTTTGGACTACGACAACTAGGTCAGAATTGTGGTATTATTGGTAGTCATGCTGCAGTTGACTTAAATGGTGTTAGCTACTGGATGTCACAAGATTCTTTTTACTTATTTGATGGTACAGTGAAAAAATTACCATGCACAGTAGAGCAATTTGTTTTTAACAATGTTAATCAAACGGCTGCTGAAAATGCCTTTGCAGGTCATAACGGAGAATATAATGAAGTTTTATGGTTTTATCCTCGTGAAGGATCTTCTCAAATAAATGCTGTTGTAGCTTACAACTATTTAGAACAGACTTGGTGGACAGGAACTTTAGCAAGAACAAGTTGGATTGATCGAGAGGTATATGACAACCCTGTTGGAACAGAATATGATGCAACAGCCACTGCTAATAATGAAACTATTGTAGGTCTTACAGATGGTGCAACAACAGTTTATTTACATGAAACAGGCAATGATGCAGATGGAGAAGCTATGACTGCTTACGTTAAATCTGGATCAGTTGAAATAGGGGAAGGAAATGATATACTTTTTGTACAAAAACTAATACCTGATATACAGAATCAATCAGGTGTTTTAAATATGGATCTAGAATTTAAATATTATCCAAACAACAGCAACAGTATAATTAAATCAACTTCTTTTACTGACAGCACAGATTTTGTAAGTTTAAGAGGGAGAGGAAGAGAATTTACTGTTAACGTTGTCTCCAACACCACAGGAACTGCTTGGAGATTAGGAACACAACGTTTTGATGTTCAACCAGATGGAAGAAGATAAAAGAATAATCAATTAATGATTGATGTAAGAAAGAGGTACTTTGAAGCTTGTGTATATGATTTTGAAGTAGATTACGATTTATCTGAAGTAAAAACACACATACAAAACCTAATATTTAAAAAAGATGTAATGTTAACAACTTTTTTAGATAGAGAAAATATCATTGAAGATCCTAAGTTAATTAACTTTAAAAATTTTTTGTATGAAATACTGCACTCATTCTGTGACAATATTATTAAGAAGAAAGAACCTTACATATTTCGTTCATGGTTTCAAGCGTATGATAAAGAAGCCTCTCATAATTTACACATACATGAAGGACAAATAAATAATTTTGGTCTTTTGTATTATTTACAAGCTTCTGAAAAATCTTCTCCAACTATCTTTTATATGCCCGGACATCCTTACATACAGGCAGAGGAGATACATGTAAAAGCAAAAACAAATAAAATAGTTATTTTTCCTGGGTGTATTCCACACGAGGTTTTAAAAAACGATGATAATGAAAGATTAATTTTTTCTTGTAACTTTGAGGTGAAAAATGAAAATACAATTTAATTCTAAATTCTGTTCAGACGAATATAAATCAGAACTAGGAGAGATACCAAAACCTAGACCTGCTTTAAATTATATTCCTGAGCCTTATAAAAAACTTGATCGTTTTGTTCAAGATCCAGACTTAACAAGAAGCTCATCAAGAACCGTAAAAATGTGCATGCCGTTTTTAGATGCATATAAAACTGGATATATTATTCCTTTTGCTACAGATATTTTTTGTTTTTATGATCAGGAAGAGAAAAAAATGAATTTTGAAATGCATGAATTAGTCTCAAACACGCTTGATTTAACTCAGTTTGGAGTATCTGTTCATAATGATGTCCAAGTTCCTCCAGAGTTAAGATATAATAGAAGGACAATTGATAAGGTGTGGAAGTTTAATAACACTTGGCAGATTACTACACCTAAAGGATATAGTTGTATATTTACACAACCTAAAAATCAAAACTTACCTTTTCAAATTATTGACGGTGTTGTTGATACAGATTCTTACCCCTTCATAGTAAATTTTCCTTTTTATTGGACTTTAGATAGCAAAGAAAAATTTATGATTAAACAAGGATCTCCAATGGTACAAGTTATTCCTTTCAAAAGAGAAGAATGGAAAGCCTCTTATGGAAAACATGATAACGATAAACAAGCAAAAAAACATACTTTTAATTTTTTCAGTCATTATGAAATGGCTTATAAAAAATTCTTTCAAAAGAAAAAATCATTTAAATAGTGTCATTTTCTAATATTGACCCATCAAGAAAATTATCTCGATCGTCAGATACACATGATGTAATTAATTTAGACATATCAAGTAAGTGCACATTAGCCTGTCCTTTTTGTGAAAGACAAAGTAAAGAATTTAATCAAAAGCTATTTTTAGATATGTCTTTTGATGAGTTTAAATTTATCGCTGATCATTATGATGTGTTCTTCTGTGGTCAAATTAGCGATCCTATCTACAATAAGGATTTTAAGAAGATGTTAGAATATCTATATAAAAACAATAGGAACGCCTCTATACATACAGCAGCGTACAGAAACAATGAAGATTTTTACATGGATCTATTTAAGGCTCACCCGAAAGCTCTTTGGGTTTTTGGTATTGATGGCCTACCTAATAAAAGTGCCCAACACAGAATAAATCAAAAGAGTGAGGATCTTTTTAAAATAATGATCAAAGCCAAACACTTAGGAATGAATGTTATATGGCAAATGATTGTTTTTGATTTTAATGAAAAAGATATTCCTGTCTGTGAGTTTACTGCAAAAAAACTTAATATAGATTTAAGGCTCATTCATTCTAATCGATTTTCTGATTGGAGATACAAACCAAGTAAAGATAATTACATTGAGAAAACTAATCTTATAGGTGATGAACTAATTCCACAGTGTCTTCAAGGTCGTGAATTAGGTCACTCTGCTATGGGTTATGTTATGCCCTGTTGTTGGATGGCTGAAGGTGATGTGGAAACAAAATATCCAAACCTTTGTAATGATAATACTAAAATACAAAACAAAAATTTTAGTGAGATAAATAAAGCAATACTTGATTTTAAAACTATGTTGAAAAACAACTCTAAAAAGGCCCCATTGAAATGTTGGGAAAAATGCTCAAATAAATCAACTTCACACAAAAGATATATTGATGTATAAAAAATTATGGCAAAACTAACGCTTCAAAGATTTCCCGATCCTAGACCTGAGTATGATCCTCAGCAAGCTGCTGAACTAATCAGACAGTTAGAGGAAATGATACAACAGTTGAATACTCAGTACACACAAGATACATTAGAAGAGTCCACAAGAAGAGCGTGGTTTTTTAGTAGAGCATAATGGCAGACGTATATAAAAATTTTACATTAGAGATGACAACAGCTAATACGGCTGTTTTCACTGTTCCCGAGGCAGATGTTGCTAATAATATTCCTGTATCGACTTTTGTTTGTAAGACAATCTATGTGGTTCATAGCACCACCAGTCCTACTAAAACTGCTTTTACTTTATCTCACTTTGATGCCAGTGCTAATCAAACCATTACCCTTAATGGTGAAAGTAAAACCACTGAGGTATTTAACGTTTTAGCTGAAGGTGTTTATGTCTTTGAATCAGGAGATGTTCTTTATGCTAATGCCAATGCTAACTCAGAATTGGTCTTATCTGCCTCTCTTTTAGAAGTCAAACAACAACAATAATCGGTTGATTTCCTAACTTTTCCTCGATAAAACTATAATATGGCAAAGATTATAGATGAACCGGTCATCTTACGCTATGAATACGACGTCGAAGGAAATCAAATCCCCGTCTATAGCTGTAAGGTCGAAACTACAATTACCAATACTCGAACAGGTGTGGAATATGATTCAGAGGATGCTGCCAATAATGATATTGCCGATCCTGCTACTGATACTACTTCCGAAGATATTCGTCGGGATGTTAACGTCATCGCCCCTAAATTATTTACGGGTGCGGTTACACCAAAGTAAAAAATAAAAAGGAGAAAAAATGTCAAAATTATGGTTTGAAATACCAGGATACTTTAATTATATGGAAACGTATGAGATGATTGCTCATAAATTACCTGAAGGAAGTCGCTTTATTGAACTTGGTTGTTTGCTTGGAAAGAGCACCAACTTTCTCGGATCACGGCTCAAGGAACTAAATAAGAAATTTGAATTTCACGTTGTCGATACTTTTGAAGGCACAACAGGTGAACATGATCACTTGCCTAACTTTTATGATCAGTTTATGGATAACTGTGGTCATTTAGTGGAAGAAGGTTGGATTACCAAAGTTCACAAGATGCGTACTGATGAAGCGGTCAAACTTTTTGAAGATAAATATTTTGACGCTTTAATGGTTGACGCTGATCATAAATTTGAACCTGTGATGGAAGATGTTATGAATTGGCTTCCTAAATTAAAAGATGATGGGACAATGTTTGGTGATGACTATTACATGGCTTCTGTAGAAGCAGGATGTAAAAAGGGTTTAACTGAATATTACAAAGGTAATGCACATTTAGCTGTTATGATGGGTAGGGAGTCTACATGGTATCATGACAAATCAGATGACAAAGATAGATGGCTTAAACAGATCCCTTAGGTTTCTTTTTACCTTTACGTAAAATCTCACGTGTTAGTTGCCAGGAAGAGGGTATAACAGTAATTCGTGATGCAAATTCACCTGTTTCATCACCAAATATAACTATCTTTTCTTTATCCTCGTATAAAAGATAACCTACGCTTGTACAATTAGCTAATACACCTTTTTTAAGAACTTCTTCCCATTCAAACCAACCTGCTCCAAAGGCATCAAATGCATCCACCCATTTAATTAAAACTATATCTAATTCTTCTACCTTTACTTTAAGTATCTTCTTCATATTGATTTATTGCATAATAGCAGTTTTTTCCGTATAAATATAGATAGTATAAATAGGCAAGATTTATGGCATTTGAATTTAGAGATATATTACCAGCAGTAGGAGCAGTTTTAGGTTATGGTGTGGCAGGTCCAGGTGGAGCTGCGGCGGGCTCAGGAATTGGATCCTTAATAAGAGGTGATGAGATGGAAGAGGCTGCTAAAAACGCTGCTTTAGGCTATGTAGGTGGCTCAGGTGTCAAATATTTAGGTGGTACTGAAACAGGTAAAGAATTCTTGGGAGGTATACCTTTTATAGGTGATTTTCTTCAAGAAGGCGGTGCTAAATCTATTGGTGATTTGTTACCTGTATTTCAAAAAACTAGCAGTGCTGATCGTCTTGCAGACCTTCAGGGAAGTGAAGAGTTTATTAGTTTACAAAAACAATATAATGAAGCTACTGATCCAATAATTAAAAACTCATTAGGAAAAAGAATGGAATCTTTAGTAGACACTGCCTTAGATCCTAAAGATGTAAATCTTTTGGGCGGTGATGCATTAAAAACACTAGCTATGGTAACTGCATTTGGTGGTTATGGTCTTGATCAATACGACAAAAGTAAAGGTGTTAATTTAGAAGATTACAAAGTATCTACAGACACAGTCTTAGAGGGTTTTGATGAACCTACTAAAATTCGAAACGTAAGTGGTTTTGCTGATGGCGGCATAGTCAGTTTAGCAGAAGGTGGTTTTCCAAGAAAGAATGGAAAGATAGAAGGACCAGGAACAGAAACATCTGATGACATCCCTGCAATGCTAAGTGACGGAGAATTTGTCGTCAATGCTAGAACTGTTCGTGGACTTGGTGAGTCTATGGGAGCAAAAGATGATTCAGATGCAAGAGAAAGAGGATCGAGTTTTTTATATAGTTTACAAGATAAGTATGGAGGCAAAGCGTAATGGCAACACCAACCACAGTAGGAATGAGTTTACCCCCAGAGTATATTCAACAAAGAACGCAAGAATTACTTAATACATATTTCGGTGTTGGGCAGGAAGGTGATGAAAATTACGTTCCAGGATTGATAACTCAACCAAGAGATGTTCCTGCTCAAGAAGCTGTAGCACTTAGTGCTCCTCAACAACAACTAATCGCTGCTGCCAATCAGGCAGCTACTGCCATTACACCTGAAACTTTAGGTATTGGAGCTTTCCAACCTTATCTTGATGCTGCGGCTCAACAAACAATGGCAGGTCAAGAACAACTGGCTCAGGCAACAGGGATCTTTGATCCTACTTCTGCAACTGCGGGTGTCCAAACTTTTATGAGTCCTTATCAACAAAATGTGACTCAAGAGGCTTTAAAAGAAATTGATCGCCAGGCAAATATTGCTCGTAATCAAGCAGCAGCTAGTGCCATCGGTGCAGGTGCTTTTGGTGGTGGTCGTGAAGGTGTTCAAAGAGCAGAATTAGAAAGAAATATTCAGGATATAAAATCAAAAAGAATTGCTGAAGATATGCAGCAAAATTATTTACAGGCTCTTGCAACAGCCCAAGCGGCTCAAGAAGGTCAGCGTCAAAGACAGTTGTATGCAGGCTCTCAAATGGGTGCAATGGGACAAAGAACGGCTGCTTTAGGTTTAACAGGCCAACAAGCAACTGGAAGAGATATAAGTTTATTAAGTGGAATTGGTGCTGTTGATGTTACTCAACGTCAGGCACAACAAGAGGCAATGCGTCAAAACATATTAGCCGCTCAAGAAGAGCCTTTTTCAAGATTACAATTTGGTGCAGCACTTTTAGGTGGTGTGCCTCAAGGAACAACAACACTTGCACAAGCTCAAGCTCCTAATCCTTATTTAACTGCCCTACAAACTGGTATCTTGGGACTAGGTGTATTATCTGGTCAAGGTAGCAATTTAGGTAGTTTTTTAACAGGATAGGAAATTAATGGCTAGAACAGATATTTACAAAAGAAAACTTTTTGGCGACTTATCACCTGAGGAATATCAGGGGTTAGTAGATTACGCTCGTGAATTTCAAACAGGTGGTATTGATCGTTTAGATGTAAACAGAGGTGTTACAACAGAAGATGTTTTAAGAGCGACAGCTCCTTTAAGCCAACCAGTTGGTCCTGATTTAACTTCCTCAGTAGCACAATTTAATCAATTTCTAGCTAACATCTTGGGTGCTAAATCACAAAGAATTGCAGGAGAGGAAGAAAAACTTGCA
>Ga0213859_10000113_pt1 | contig 35752 bp, 56 predicted proteins | sample PICome_2_FD_160133 | JGI IMG/M metagenome (GOLD analysis project Ga0213859, IMG submission 160133) | Coastal seawater microbial communities near Pivers Island, North Carolina, United States - PICO304 | ecosystem: Environmental > Aquatic > Marine > Coastal | place: USA: North Carolina...
ACCAAACAGGTCTAATTGCCCGGATGTGCTGTCGGATGTATGGCCATAAGTGTCTTGGGTCGTCTTCTCCTTTTCGCTTCCCTGCGCTACTGAAGGGCTGACATGGATATCCGGCAGTGATGCCGTGTACTTTTCCACGAAACTCTGATGCAGGGAAGGTTTTGGCATTAGACCACACAGGTGCTGTACATAGTCTCCCTTCTTCCATCGCTTTAACCAATACTGCTTGGACATAAACTTCGATCTCCAGGTAACAGACTGTTCTAACATCCACGCCTGCTCGCTTGATACCAAGTTCAAGCCCGGAGTAGCCGGAACATATTGAGATAATGTTTTGGGTACTATCCACACTTCAGAAACTTCTCCTTATTTTTATAGTAATACTCCTTGAAAAAAGGATGCACATACAATCCATTCTCCACGCGGTATCTCCAACTACTGCCGTGATGCTTCAAGCAATACTCAATGAAATGCGTAGGTACACCAGGTATAGCCTTTCTCAGCTTCTTCCGCTCCTCCTTTTCCGCAACGAGCTTGAGCCTCTTCTTCTCATCATGATCAAAGAGTAAAGACTTCTCATTTATCACAGGTATCGCAACCAACTCCCCCTTAGTCTTACCAAAGTCAATATACCTCATAATCCTCCGGCATTCCTTGAGGATTTTCTCAACCGCAAAGCGAACACAATGACAACTAACTCCAAACTCATAACCCATCCTGCGGTATGACATGTTATGAAAAAACCTCATCTCAAGAAGTCCGCGCTCACTATCAGGCAGTAACTCAAATAAGCACTTAACCAAATCTCTCTGTTCAACATTAACCACGAACAATCTCCCACATATCCCTGTCCAAATGCCTCACCTGCACACTCTCTCCCAACTTCAAATACTTACCGGGCTTGCATCTAAACTTACCATGCGAACCATCCCCAAACTCAATTAACCTCAGAAACCTATTCTTAGGCACTCCATATACCCTAGCCTCCTGCACAAGAGCATTCCCCGTACTCTGCCTTACCATCCCCTCAATAATACTTACCCTCTCCTCCTGGGCCTTGTCTATCATCTCATCGACTTCCGCCAACTCCTGCTCAACCACCAACTCGCTCTCCAACTCCTCCAACTTCGCAACCATCCTCTTGCTAAACCTCTTCAGACTGAACGCCATCCTCGCTGTACTAGGCTTGACCCCCATCATATCAGCAAACGCCTTCTTCGTAAGACCATGCCTCTCCAATATCTTTCCCGCCCTTTCCGTATCCATGCGTCACCTTCTGTAGTTTATGCATTGACCTGTCAACACTTTTGTGCAAAAAAATAACTCATGGGTAACAAAGCCACCGTGAAAGCGCTCCGTAAGGACCTCAAAAACGATATCATCGATTCAGCCGCAAAAATAGCTATGAAGAAAGCAACTGCCGCAGGCGAAACCCGTAAGCTCCAGGCTAAAGCAAACTCCCCCACAAGAAAACAAAAAAATATACAGGACTATACACGCCACTTCCTGCGCTACCGCCTAGAGATGACCGAGCAGGAATACCTAAACGCAGTATCCAACAAACTATCCGCCATAGTCGGAGACAATCTAAACCTCATCCACGAAAAACTAGACCAAATACCCCCGCAGAACCTAGCATACACACTCTCAGTCCTCTTCGACAAACTCATGACCATAAACGGCAGACCCACAAACATCACCGCTTCTGCCAATGTAAAACTAGGCGCATCCGATATGACACCGGATAAAGTACGCTCAATCCTAAAAGGTGCAAAATCCGCAACAGATTCCCTACCCAAGGAAGCATCTCAGGATAAGGTCATCGAAATAACTGATGAAGCGTAGAGGCTCCCTCTACGAACAAACTTTCTTCACCGAAGCACTAGCCCGTAATCTCGAAGTATTTACACCCCTGGGCGATTACCTACCACAGGATTGCCTAGTCATGAACCAAGCAGGCAAAATCTTTAAAGTGCAAATAAAAGGCACTAAGGATAAAGTAATCGATAAAGCAAATAAAGGACAGGGCAGATATATGATTACCACTTCCACGGGAAGATCCAAGAAAGAGTCGATAGATTGCACGAAAGTCGACATACTCGCCGCATATGTCGAAGCCATACCCACTTGGTACATAATACCATGCCTAGAAATAAACCAATGCATACGCATATCCCTATACGCTCATAACCCACTATCCAAGGGAAAGCACGAAAAGTACCGCGAGGCGTGGGATCTCTTTAAAACACCCTAAAACTACATACGGATACTCTGCTATTCGTGAGGTGCGGGGAAACGCATGATCGGGAACCGATCCGCGTATAAGGCAAGGACTACCGCTTGGTACGGGGAAATGGCATCATAGCGCTAAAACGCTAGGGCAGGATTGCGGGGAAAACCATATGGCGAAAAAATTATGCGGGGTGGTGATGATAATACAGAATTAGCGCGAGACGCGGCGTGACCCCCTCCCCCCCCTGTGGCGTGGATCGCGTCTAGTTTTTAGCGCGTAATTCCGAATCACATGCTAAACGATAGCGTTGAATAGCAACGATTTACGCAAATTAACGCAAGGATTGACGGAAGAAATGCTAGTATTTAAGCGGTTTTGCGTGGTTGCGTGGACCGGTTTGTACGGTCTTGCGTGCAATGTCTTACAATCTGCTTTACACGAGTATAGCAAATTTGTGGTGGGGTGCAGAAATGCATTTCCTTCCGTTACCTTTCGTCATTTGTTTCTCGTCTCCTTCTCGCCATCCCTTTTCCTCGTCAATCATTCCCCTTGCGCTGGATCAAACGCCATTGATTTTGGAGCTTGTTGCGTTGTTGGCGCTCGATCATTCCGATGGTGAAACCATCTCGGTGATCCGCGTAATAGCGCTTGGCGCTTGTGTAGTATATAAGCGGTAGTTTACACAAAAAACACTTTTTATTTGACTATGTAACGTGTGTTTGTATTTGTAGTTTGTAGCGAGGCAATTAAGCCAAGCGGTAAAGAAAGATATATTATGAAAAACACTACTTACAACGGTTGGACTAATCGCTCTACTTGGTTGATTAACCTATGGTACGAGCCACACACTGAAAGCGATCTTGATTGGATAAAGGAGGAACTTGAGGAGCGCGTGAGTTCATTATCCAATAGCGATAATGTATGCGACAAGATACTTGCGGACATGCTCAACCTACAGGAAATCGATTGGGATGAGTTGAAGGAGCATGTTGAGACAGAAGAAACTTGCGAGGTTTAACACTACAGAAAGGTACACACGATGAATGATCACTACATTATATCAATAATCATCCTTGCACCTTGGTTCATGGTAGGCGCTTGGGAATTATTACAAGCAATTAAGGAAAGGAATTAAGACAATGACATATTTTAAAGAATCACTTGCACGCATTGAAAACTATAATGGAGATGAGAATCATTATTTACTCATATGGGATGATCCAATGGTAATGGAGATTCGCAATGAGAAACAATTGCGGAGCATGTTTGAGGCGTGCAAAGAGCATCAAAGTGATGATTGGTTATTATGCGGAGAAAGGCGCACATATGATGAGTCAATATGTAAAGACATTGATGAGATCATGGCACATCTAAACAAAGAGAAAGAGGTTTCAATCGGAGAAATGCGAGACCCATCTCCGCAATCCGTAACAGATGAAAACGGATATGTGCGTATCCGTAGGATTTACAACAATGGAGAATAAGAGAAATGAGCTACAAAGAAGAACATCCCGATTGGATCGCCCCAAGTGACTTCCGCTTGGATGAATTAGAGAAACTAGGATTTGAGGACATCTCATGGCATAATGATGCTTGTCCATTCTTTGAGAATGAGAAACACGGATTAAATCTGCATGTCGATTATCAAGAGAAATTGAGCGATACGCCAAGCGATCCATTTATGAGGTATCACTTATTGCGATATGATTACGATCAAGAAACCAAGGAATACGATCAAAGCGGATGGAACGCGGATTTGCTCATCTCATCGAATACCTTCGCGGATATCATCAAAGCAATAAAGGAGAAACTCGCATGAAACACGCCGAAAACCTATTCGCGGAAGCGGTCAATCAATTGATCGAGATGGGCGAGAAAGCACGCAAGGAAAGAGAAATGAGGGAACGCAAGGCGGCTGATCGTGAAACGATCCGCGTAAAGCGTAAACGCGCAAGGCAACTTACTTTACAACTTAAATAACAAACAAAAGAGAAAGATATATATGAAAATTAACATTGATGAAATACGCCAAGCGGAAAGCACGCTTGAGGATATAAACGAGGAGATCCGAGAAGCACGCTTCCATGATGATAAGGAGCGCGAAGAGTTTATGATTAAGGAGAAACGAGAAACGCTTAAATTTTTAGCACTTGCAGAAAAGGAGAACGCATAACATGGAAGCGACAAAAGAGAAACACGCCACATTCACGCCAGGACCTTGGCAAATCGAGGATTGCACTCCAGGAGAAAGCACGGGGTTGCGTTTCGAGGTAGGCACAAAAGATAGCGTCATTGCACGCACAACGGACGGATGGAAAGAAGCAAACGTCAACGCGCGATTGATCGCGGCGGCTCCGGAGCTATTGGAGCAATGCAAGCTATTCGAGAAAGTGCTGAAAGCGATTGGCGATATGGGTTACAAGGATGAAATCGATTTAGACTCTCATTCATGGCTTATGCGTACAATGGAACTCCGCGAGGTCCTCGCCAAAGTAGAGGGGGGTGAGGGATGAAGTACAAAGTAGAGGTAACGATTTACAATAGCTACGAGATTGAGGCAGAATCGCAAGAGGAGGCAGAGCAATTGGCAAGAGAATTGGATTGCTTTGAAACGCTACGCGATTGCGATTTCAATGTTAATCATTGCGAAGAGGTAGAGGGGGGTGAGGGATGAAGCTTATTGAGGAGAAATATAATACAGCCGCACTTGAGCTTGTCGATTGGGTTGAGAGAAACGCAGAACTCAAAGCCGCACTTGGCGTGCTGTTCATGGATATGTGCCTAGACTTTTGGTTTAAATGTGCCGGACCTGAGAAATCTATGGAAGCACTTGATTCGATGGTTAAGGAGAAAATTAAACAACTCAATGAGCAGTAAAAACGAGTCCGACACAATAGCGCGCCTGGCGTTGGGCCTCCTCGTCTTTTTGGCGATGAGGTTCGCGCCTAGGGCGATTGAAGCTTGGCAAAAGAGAAAGAATATGAAAGGAGAAATGCGATGAGTGAAGAAGATAAGCAGTTAAAAGTTATCTACGAAATTGAAACTTTTGAGATAGAGGAACAAGATTTTAAGCATATCGAGAAATGTAAAAAAGAATTGGGTGCTTGGTTTGAGGCACAAAACATTAAGACGCAACTTGCAATTTTTTACGCTTACACAGTTGAACACTTTCATGGTGATACTCTACGGCATTGCCCTTGGTGGAAACTTCTTGAACGGGCAAGGGATGATATTTTCAAAAAACACATGCCTGAAGATAAGTACAATGCCGAAGAGAGTTTATCTCTAGTTCCGACCGAAGTAATACTAGATGAGTGAAGAAGAGAAATAACTCTTCAACCCCGTACCCCCTCAAAAAAGCGTTTTGTTTCGCAACATGAGTATTTACCCTCGTAAGCGATCAAAACGCTTTTTAGGGCACTCTAGGGTAGCTTAAACGGCAAATCTGTAGCTTTTGTATCCATCTGTAGTTCACCAAGGCGGATCAGATGGTTTTTCATCATTATGCAATCGCGCTTCCGGAGAGAAAGTGCCAATGCTCTTCTCAAATACTAGATGACATGCTCTGTCCGTCTCTCCGCCACGGTTCTTTGCGAGATGGCAAAGAATCTTGTCCTTCGTATCATCGAGCTTCTTCTCCACGCTAAGGAGAAACGCGACATCGCAGTCCTGCTCGATGGACCCACTCTCACGCAAATCCGATAGCATTGGCTTGCGGTTGGCGGTTTCGAGTTGCCTGTTCAATTGAGAAAGGGCGAGGATCGGAATCTGTAGTTCCATGCTGATCTGCTTCAATGAGCGAGAAATGTGCGACACTTCCTGCACTCTGCTATCAAATCCTGGAGCGGATAGGAGTTGCAGGTAATCAATCACCGCAAGCCCGACATCTCCTTTCACTCGCTCCTGGGCCAAGAAGGCGCGAAACGAATCAAGCGTAGCCTTGTTATCATCTTTGAAAGTAATGGGCCATCCCTGCATCCTCGTTGTGGCATCCTCTAGTCTTTTGCGATGGGCGGGAAGAAGCACTCCCGCTTGGCGTGGACGGGCAACCCCGCTTTCGCGGGAGAGTAACCGTCCTGCGCATTCACTCGCTGACATTTCGAGGGATGCGTAAGCCACGCGGTATCCCCTCTTCGCAATCTCATGAGAGAAATGTATCGCTAATGCTGACTTCCCTACTCCGGGTCTTGCACCTATGCAGTACAAACGCCCAGGTGTGAATCCACCGCCAAGATAATCATTCAACTTTGGGAACCCCGTGGGGATGGCGGAGGAGTCTCCCGCATCTATCGAGAGAAACTCCGAGTATGCTTCCTTTGCCGCCTTTCCCGCTTGCACCTGGCCCTTGCCCTGTGACAGGGCTTTTGCCACTTGCATGTTGAACTTTCCCGCAATCTCCTCCGTTGGTTTTCCTTCCTTGAGAAGATCCATCGATTGCAGGAGGGCGCGTTCCGCGAGTCTCCTGTTCCGGGAATCCACCAATTGGTCCACATACCTGTCCACCTGTCCACCGCCATACTTCTCCGCAAGCTCGATAGCATCCGAGGCATACTCAGGTAGCTCGATTGCCACATCCACCTCGTTTAACTCGGATCGGTTCCCGATCAGGCGGAATATAGCGCTATGGGCGGGAGAGGAGAAGTCATCCTCTGTTAAACGCTCAAGGGCGATGGCAGAGGAGAGATTACTTTCGTCACGCAGACATGCGGAAAGAACTGCCTGCTCGGATGTGAAGTAATCCATCAGTCGAATTTGAGCTTTGGCTCGGAAGACTGTGGAATATTCTTTTTAATCCACATTCGACATGCATTCCGAAAACCTGCGTTCCAATCCACATACGTTTTCCCTTTGCTCTTTGCCCAATCTCTGAACATTGCAATCGCCTTCTCATGATCAATTCCATGATTCTCCGCAATCTCTCTAGGAGGATCGAAGTCATCGGGAATTAGAGTTTCCTTTTTCCTCTTAGGCTCAGAAGGTTCAAGTGTCTTGGTGGAGCTATTTTCGCTATATTTAATATAAGAACAATTCGTAGAATTGTCGTGTACGCGCGAGGAAGTGTCTCCATGAAGACACTTGGAGTAACTTGAGAGTCCGCAAATTATGAAGTGTTTTAGTCCCTCATGATATTTAAATGTACCCTCGTCCGACACGAAGTCATTATCATCCAACCATTGATTAAATCTATACAATAGATTGCCTTTTAGTGTTACAGATGTTTTCTTTTTATCGAAACACACCTCTGTGTTTTTCTGTTTTTTATCCGCCATTATAATCCTAATATTGTGCAAATTAATCCTATTATTATCGTAAAGAAAATTACTCCGCAGACGGCAAATAGTATGCCCTGAAGGAGTATTTTCAGTATGCTTTTTATGTATTCCATTTCTCAATTATTGATCAAATGATGACGGAGAATTAGGATCGCATCTGCTGTTTTTAATGTGAGTCCCTTCGTTGACGGAAAGAACTGCTTGGCGTGATTCATGAGCGCTTTCTTGCGCTTATTTGAGGTTAGTCCACTTAGTCCACTTAGCCCTTTCTGCCACTCCTGTGGACGCACCAGGACAAACGGAATCTCCAATGCCCTGAGTACGCCTTCCAAGAATCCGCATGATTTACCAAGCTTAAAGCTAGTGCTCGATGGGATATTTCTGCCCGCAAAGGGTGGAACATGCTCAACCACAGCCTCGATGCTCGTCACATCCGGGTGGTCTTTAAGGTCCTGCAAATGCTCCACAAACTCGAAGTCTTCATCAAGAGTATGCAGTGCAATCTTATGCTGTCCACCCCATGCAATTGCGTACCCACCGGACTTACCGGGGTCTATGCCAATCGTGAGCTTCATTTCTCATCCCCCTCACCAAGATCCTCCTCGAAGTGAATGGTAACATCCGAGTCAGGATGATTATTCAAGTCCACACCCTGCAAGTGCGCCACAATCTGTTCGAGAGCGGCGTGCATAACGGTAATGGCTCCAAAGGTATCCGCTTTTGAGAGTTTCTCACTCGCCAAATCCAATGCTTTCCTAGTGTTGCCTAAGTAATTCATGCCGCCTTTCCCTCCTCATCTCGCCTTACCGCATTTGCGAAATCGGTAATATCAATCGTCCGCCTGTTACCGATATTCTTTGTCTCCAGGTTATGCTCGCGGATAATCCGGTAGACATATGTCCGGCTCACGCCAAACTTGTCAGCCATCTGCATGACATTGAGACGATTGTTTCCATGCATGGACCCAAGATCAAGCGTGGTAACATCATCGCTGTAGCTTGGCCACACTCCACTACTCTCGCATGTTGCCCATAGCTTGCACGCTCTCTCCATGTTTGCCATCTGCTTGTCCACATCACTCGCGGATAAAGTATAGGCCGCAGTCAGGTGAGGTTTCGTTTTCTCTACCGCCAGGAAGATGAATTGCTTTGGCTTTGCTCCGAGCAAACGCAATGCGTGCATGTACCAACATGCTTGGAATGTATATCCAAACTGACGCACACTCTTAGCGAATCCTTTCTCGCTCGCATCTTGCGTGCTTTTTAAATCAATCACCACACCCGCGCCGGGATTATAAATGTCAGGTCTTACCTTACATTTCGCTCCTTCCATCTCAAAGAAGCCCGTGCCTTCAACAATTGTGTCACGCTCCGCCAAGTGTGTCTTTAAAAGCGGATGATCCAATGCGGCTCCCGCCATGTCCATAACCAGGTCATAGTCGCTAGGAGCAAGCCAAGATTTATTCGGCTCATTCTTCTGCATCATCTCAAACGACTCCTTGTAATACTTGGTGCGTGGACCCTGCCCCTCTATCTCTTGAGGCTTTACCGCAAACTCGTCATCCAACTTGCCCGGTTCTAGCGTGGCAGTATGAAATGCACTTCCTATAACCAACGCAGGACTGCTCTCCTTTGGGTAATTTAAATCATGCCTTACCTTTGCAGGGCATGTCGTTAATAGACTCCACGCAGTCGAGCGAGATAACTCGCCCGACCCGTGGTATGCGTGATTTTCGATACCTTCCTTTAGCATGATGCCATCTCCCGCTTTAGGATTTCACGCACCCAAGCCGCTGTGCTCTTCTTCTTACTATGCGCATGTCTTACAATCTTACGCTTCAGCGACAATGGCATACATATAGATAGCGTCTGCCCAGGAATAGGAGGATTCATCTTGTCACCCTCGCAATATGCTTTGCTTTTATATCTCATCAGAATGGGTCCTCCTCTTTTGCGGGTTCCTCCTCTGCATCAGCAGCAAAAGGATCTTCGCCACGGAACAAAGCACTCATGTCCACCTTTGTGTTTTTCACCGCATCATTAATCTCATCACTACGCTTCTTGTGCGGGGATGGAGTCATTGCATAAGAAGTCTCAAGACCTTCGCCATTGCGGACAATCTTCAGGTCATACTTCCTTGGGTCGCCCCAATCCTCATCCTTCGCAAGCGTCACAATCTCCGTGCGTAACTTCGCCTGAGTAAGCTCTAATACCTGGAGACACTCCTCATCGTAGTTCCATACGAGCAATGCAAAGAACTGCTTCGGATTCTCCGCAAACTTGCGTGGAGCTTCCTCTCCTACCTTCCAACGGAAAGGCTTGCGCTTACCTTCTTCATCCTCGCCCCATCCGAGCATACCCTGAATGTTAGTGCCGTCCTCAAAGGAACCTACTATGCGAAACTGATTCGCACCTTGCGTTAATTTCATGTACTTACCGCCTGAACTGCCTGAGTTTTGCGGAACATCTGTATATCCGTCTAGGAATGCCATAGTATTTTTTGTATTTATTTCGTATTTTTATTATTACTGTTTGACACAAGTGTTTTTTGTGTATTTGTGTAGTCCATTATGGGACGACAAAATCTATCAAAGCCAATATCACTCCGCGTAGCCCCGAAGGTTCGCGAAAAAGTTAAGAAAATTAGTGACGACACGGGCCTATTGCAGGCACAAGTGTTCGACACTATCCTGCAAGCGGGGTGCGAAGCCCTTGACGAGATTGCAAAAGAGGATGTAACTTTCCCTCTGCCTCTCCGCTTTCAGCTAAAGAAAAAGAAGTAAGCTCTGCGATCAAGGTGTCTATTGATACCTTAACGGGTGCTTCTGCAGTCACCGTAACATTCCCATCTCCACTCGTTTCTAGCCTGAGTCCGTCCATAGTTGATGTAATTTTTGTACTCATCTGTAGTTAATTTTACTTGATTAATATTTGGTTTTTCGGGCAAGAAAAATAAGGGGTTAGAAGCTCCGCGCTAACTGCGGCATACCAACATATACCTTTGCAGTCATCTCCACGCTCGAATGTCCGAGCGCGCGTTGAGCTATAAATGCGTTATTGCCATTGTCTCGCATCACGCGATGACCGCAATATTTACGCAAGCGGTGAACAGGACGATCATCCGTAATCCCGCACCTTCTGCGCAGGAATCCAGGGAACTCGCGGGTAATGCGATCCTCCTGACACGGAACTATTAAAGCATCGTCCGATGTTTTAAAGGAAAGGACCTCGTCCCACCACGCCGGATCGCATGGTCGATCCTGAAAGTCGCCACCACTTTTTGGGGCGTGGATGCGGATAAGTTTGTTTCCGTCAAAATCCTCATGCAAGTCGCCAAACTTAGCGCGTTGGATTTCGCTACTGCGTAGACCAAGACCGTACGCTAATGCGTACACTAGATACATCTCCTGATCGTAAGTCTTTAGCTCATTGCAGTATTGCTTAATTCTACGCAACTCATTGCGATCAGCGTTAAATGGCGTAATCTGCACGCCTGTTAATGAAAGTGCTATCCAATTGGCGAACCAAGAGCAGTCGATTCCCAATTGACGATACCTTGCAATCCATCCTTTCGCGAAGATCGAGCGTGCCTGACGCATCTCATTGCATCCACGCTTGGTGACCCAATCCTCGCAAATCGGAAGTCCGTCTTCAGTTTTTCGAGCAAACTGACGGATGTCGTGCTTCTTAACATCGATACCGTAATGCGTCAGTATCTGCTCCATCCGAAGCACATTATTGCGCTTCGTCTTAGGATTAGCCTGACGCTTTGCGACAAGCTTTTGCGTTTGATATATGTTGAATAACTCTGTGATGGGCAAGAAATTCACAGACTCAACGCGAGTGAATCCTGTGTTTTTCATAGGGTATGGTAATTCCCCTATCGTGCTATTCGGCGTTTGTAAAGTATACATTTTGAGAAGCGTTTTTTGTTATTGTTTTATCGTGAATTATCACGCTTCTCAGTACCAACGCTACTTGGTACCGGGCCGGGGACTCGAACCCCGAACCAATTGATTAAGAGGCAACCGCTCTAAAAACTTTCAATCAATTTTCAGAAAACTTTTAGTCAATTGCTCTAATCTCTCGGTAAGCGTAGATGCATCAAAAGCAATTAAAGCAGTATGAGTCAACCCCTAAAGTTAAAAAAAACATATTTGTGCAAAAAAAAGAGGCATTGCTCGCTAAAACAATGCCCCTAAAAGATATATATATGCCGCTAGGTTAGTCCTTACCGCGCAATCTGTCAAGGCGATCCTGCTTAATCTTCTCCTCTCCCGCTCCAAACCGCCAATAAATATCCTTACCTGCCACAGGTAAATACCGAATAAGCTCTTTACTCTGCTTCTTTAACGCTTCTTCTTTATCATCGGCAGCAAGAACCTTAAATGCTTCATTTACAAGGGGCATAGGCGGAGCTATTACTGCGGCTAAGAAACCTGGCGCACCATCACTCTTGGCTTTGTAAATTGCATACCTTGAGATACCAATCATCTGCATAGCCACATCCATCAATTCATCAGATATTTCTACAGGTCTGCCTAGGATTAAATCTTTCGTGGCGTTTACTGCGGCTGTACCTCCACCAAAAAGCATTGCGAACCTGGCGGCATTCTGCATTCCCTCTTTTGATGTCTCACGCTTGGCAAGTTTCTGCACAATATCCTCACGCATGACATCAAGTTGCTTAACGAAAAATGTTTTTAAAGCCCAAAACAATCTGCCTGTTCTACGATTCAAATAAGCGGAGGGCATCTCAGATAAAGTAATTGGTTGGGTTTTTGTAAGTCTACTAAATAGGTAGTGTTTTACATTCTCATTCTGCGAGTCACCTCTACGAATCGCATCAACTAAATCATCCGTTTCGCTCTCGAAGAATGGTTTATTTTCTTCGACAAACTTCTTGTATGCCTTGGAGTTTTTGTTTCGCAATTGCCCCTGTGCCTGACGAAATGCACCACGCAAATTGTTTTCTTTAAGGGCTATATCTAATTTTTTAAATCCTGTTCTTTTAAATAGTTCATCCATCGCACCCTTCATTGTCCCGGCTTCCGCAAACTCGCTTGCAACATCGTTCAAACCAAATTCTTTTAATTTAATTTTAGGACCAAACGGAGAGATCGTATTTATTAAACCATTACGATACGAGTTTAACGCCAGGTCGCCTAACTGTGTGATAGTCGAATATGGATTTGCTATTGTTGTGGCATAAATAACATTACGAGCAATGTTTGTCTTCTTTCCTATCCTTGCTTCACCGCCCTTGAATCTTGTGCTTATAAGTTTGGTAATCTCATCCTGCACTTTTCCATCTTCAATTCTTTCAATGTCCGTAAAAATACTTCTTGCGCTAGGGTCCTGAGATTTACCAAGGAATCTATTCTTATTTACATTGTAGGTAACATTATCGACATACTTCTGTAGCCCGCCAAGAAAGTCATCGTAATACTTTTGTGTATCATCAGTGATAGACGCAAGCACTCGCTCTTTCTGTAGCCCCATTTTACCGCTACCACGCAGATTGTTTCCTCCAAAGTAGTCTTGTATTATTTTTATTCTATCAGCAGAGGACAATGTATCCTGCATGTCTGCGTCACTTAAAGACCTCTTCATGCCTTCAGGAAGTTCATCCAACTTCTTCTTTTCAGCGGCTCGAAACATTTGCTCAAGTTGTGATCTCGGTTCTTGACCAAGTGACTTCATAAAACCATCATGATCTTTCATGACGCGGGGTATGTAGTCCTTGCGATACTCAATCTCTATGCCGTTCTTGTTCGCTAATGCATGAAGATCGTCTAAGCCCTGCCTGACAGCGAGGAAGTTCGCCTTCATTCCATCCATACCCTTACGCTTCTGAACCTTATTGAGCATATCAAAAGCCTTTTCCATAGAGTCAGGATTGCTTGTTAGGCGCTGAAATAGTTTCTGCTCATCCTTGGAAAGCTTTTTAAATTGATCCGCAAATGGTTGCATTTGATCCACAAATTTCTGCTTGAGCATGAGGTTATCCAACTCAAACTTATCCATGCGACTAGCAACAAATGGATCTAATTCTTTTATCTTCGATTTGATAGGACGGATAATCGGGTCAATCTTCTCCAAACCTTTCTCAATCACGCTAAAGGTTTTATTTACTGCGGGTACTAGCGTTTTATCTGCAACCTTTCCTGCGGCTTTAAATCCGCCAAACATCGCGAGTCCTTCGCCTGCATTCTTGAGCTTACCCATAAATACGCTTTCGCCCTCTTCCTTTTGGAGCGGTCCCATACCAATTGCGTCAGACAAACCTTTCTCGTCTGCGGATAATGCGATAAATTCTGTAAGTGCCGCACCCACGGGTAGCTTTACTGCCTTGGGTATACTACTAAGTGCCTGTGTAACCTTTGGTGTTTTTGATATAACATTTAATGCAGCACCTACGGGAGCCAACTGTGCCCCTACCCTAGCCACATCTCTGACTGTAGACTCCTGGAACTCCTTTTGCGATACTCCGTGCATTGCACCCATCGCATCACGGAAGAGATTAGGTTTATCTGAGGCTAAAGGGTTATCAATATCTGCTCCAAATAACTCACCTACTGATGACGCAAGCTCTCCAACTCCTTCCGCACCGCCAAATAATGCATTGAATTTAAACTTATTAAACTCATATAGCATAGACTCGTACCACGGTGCTTCGTCTATCTTTTCTTTGAGGTCCGGGGAAGGATCTTCTAAAGGAATGGGAGTAAATTTCTGCTCCTCCTCAAATGGAATAGGTGTGAACTCTTTCTCTTCAAATGGAATAGGTGTGAAATTTTTTTGATCGAAAGGTAGAGGTGTGAACTCTTTCTCCTCAAATGGAATAGGAGTGAACTCATCCATTACTGAACCGTAAATTTTTTACCGTTTAGAATATAAAACATTTTTCCGCTAGATTTTGCCTCTTCATTAGCAGACTTATGCTCATCAATCGAAGGCTCGTTTATAGAAGTTGGTTCCTCAGTTACTACTGAGTCTTCGTCCTTAACTTTTGAACGCATACCTAGAATTGTTATTGCTTGCTCCATCATTGGATTTTTCTTTCCACCACCAAAACCAAAAGTTTCTTCCCCCTTAAAAGTGTAAGACTGTGTTTTTTCATCATATTTATAATTATCCTCTAGATAAACCTGTAAAGCCGCCTGATCTAATCCACGAACTATTGCTTCATCAATAGCTTTCTGACTGATTCTATCATTCAGCGGTTGCAAACTGCTACCTGTCCAAACAAAGCTTACCTTATTACCTGATGCCCCCTCAATGTCTACTCTCTGCCCTGGTTTATAAGTTTCACTATTCTGTTCAGCCTTTGATTTAGCACGATAATATTCTGTTTGAGCGTTTTTTAACTCAGCATCTTGAATTTTATTTGCATAATCAGCACTTGCGATACTATTTGCATAATTTGCATTAGCTGCAGATACTTTTGCGTCTGATAAAGCTTTGCTTATAGTGGGATCTTTTAACGCTTGTTGTAGGGTAAGATTCAACTCATTCATCTTTTGTTGCGTCTGTGCGTTCTGTCTCTTGAGCATCGCATTTTCCTGCGTTGTTTTGCCCGCAAGCAATCCGTTTGCACGCTCTAAGTCAGCGATACTTGCGTCACCGCTTTGCACCTTATCAAAGAGTTTCATATTCTTCTTATCGCTTGCCTCATCTCCGGTCATTGTGAGTTGCTGTACGATACTTGGATCAGCGGATAACTGCCCTTCTAGCGTTGCCTGAAGCTTATCCCGCTTCTCCTTATTAAGCCCGTACTGCTGTATCATGCCGCCTATCTGTTGGCCCATATTCGCAAACATGCGACCCTGGGCTTCGCCTGCCCTCGCGATGAGGTTGGCGGCATTAGCGGTTGATCCGAGTGCCGATCCGTAGTTACCTGAAAAGAATGGTCGTCTTGCCATGATTATTTGTCTCCTATTTAAAATATTTTGCCTGCTGACGCTAACCCGCCAAATAGTCCTCCACCTAGTGAACCTAGCCCGCCAAATAATCCACCCATTGCAGAACCTGATGCGGCGGCTTGAGCGGCGGCTATGTTGGCATCGTTAGCCGCCATCTGCGAAATGAATCCTAATCCTGCCTCCGGGTTGAGGTATTGCGGTCCGCTTTGTAATCCGTAATTTGCCTGTCCAAGCACACCTTGTCCTGCCTGCAAACTCTGTCCACCTCCACGCCCAAGTAGTGCTTGGAACGGATCAAGGGTTGCCTGGTCTTCAAGTGCAGCAAGGCGTGTGGCGGCATCGATGTAGCCGAGTGTGCCTGACTGCTTGAGTTGCTCATTTAGCCTTTCCGCATCCATCTGTGCCCCAACCTGAAACTGATTAGCCTGTTGTTGCTGTGCCTGATTTGCCAAGGCGGCTTGCTGTGCAGATTGTGCACCAAAAGCAGAAGCCTGCTGATCCAATTCAGCCTGTGCTAAATTCTGAGCCTGTCCTAATTGTGCTCGCAATGCATCCTGCTCCAAGCCGGCAGTAAGACCCATCGCCCTAGCCTGCTGTAAATTCTGTGCATCTGCCAATGCTCGTTGCTGATCCAACTGAGCACCTAGTTGTTCCTGGGCGAGTCCTGCCTGCAAGCCTGATTCTTGACGCTGTTGCTCTGCTCCAAGATTTGCGAGGGCCGCTTGCTGTGCAAGTTGTGCCTGTGTCTGCTCCTGCCCGATACCTGCCTGTACGCCAAATTCCCTTGCTCGGTTTACTGCTTGTGCGTCAGCTAGAGCTTTATTCTGTGCCAACTGTGCTCCTAATTGCTCCTGTTGTAAACCTGCCGTAACCCCAAACTGAGCGGCCTGATTCTCAGCGGCTTGATTAGCAAGTTGTGCCTGCAATGCCGCTTGATTCGCCTGAGCCTCCTGTTGCAGTCCCGAAGTAATTCCAAACTGTTTTGCACGATTGGTAGCCTCTGCATCAGCTAGTGATTTTGCTTGGGCAAGCTGTGCTCCTAGCTGTTCTTGTTGTAAGCCTGCCTGTACCCCGAACTGTGCCGCTTGATTCTGTGCTTGTTGGTTTGCAAGCTGTGCTTGGAGGGCCGCTTGATTAGCTTGTGTCTGTTGCTCCAATCCGGCACTAACGCCAAACTCAGCGGCTCGGTTAGCGGCTTGAGCATCTGCCATTGCCTTAGTCTGTGCTTGCGATGCGGCCAATGCTTCCTGGGCAAGACCTGCTTCTAGACCTTGGCTTCGAGCCTGATTGATGGCGGCTTGATTTGCTCTTGCCGCTTCCATCGCAGAAGATGCACCAAATTCACTAGCACGATTCTGTGCGGCTTGGTCAGCCAATGCCACAGCCTGTGCTTGTTGTGCCGCAAGCGATTCTTGCTGTAGACCTGCTTGCAGTCCTGCTTGAAGTGCCTGATTGGTTGCCGCTTGGTTTGCTCGTTGAGCTTCCATTGCGGTTGTAGCCGCAAACTCACCTGCTCTGTTTCGAGATGCTTGATTCGCAAACTCCTGTGCCTGTCTCTGTTGAGCCGCCAACGCTTCTTGCGACAACCCTGCTGTGACACCTGCTTGACGAGCTTGGTTCGTGGCCGCCTGATTCGCAAGCTGTGCTTGCATATCTTGTGATGCTCCAAACTGAGCCGCTTGATTAAGAGCCGCTTGGTTTTGCATTTGTGCCTGTAGCCCACGGGCAAGATCACTTTGTTGCAGGTCAGCCTCCTGACCAAGCACACCTTGTGCAAATCCACGATTCTGCATACGCCTAGCATTATCTTCAGCGATTACCGCTTGGGCTTCATTAATCGCAGATTGCTGATCAAAAGTTCTACCTGAAAGCGTGGATCTCGCTCTTGCCGCATTTTCAATTTGTGCAATTTCACGAGCAGTTAATCCTTGATCTACTGCTGTCATCGCCTGACCCATTAGAGCCTGACGAAGCGGGTCTGCACCTATCTGCCCTGCGTCCAAACCTGCGGTGGCAGTGTAACCTCTACCTGTGACACTTGCAGACGGATCGTAACTCGTAGCCGCTGTAAGTGCCATCGGGTCACCTGCTAGAGCCGCATCAAAGCTTGTGCCTGTCATGCTCGCAGATGGATCAAATGATGTTGCCGCAGTTAAAGCCATTGGGTCAGCGGCTCTAGCCGCACCATAAGTTTGTCCTGCCACATTTGCAGAAGGATCAAATGAGGTTGCGGCTGATAGTGCTAGTGGATCAGCTACCTGCGAAGCCTGATAGGTTGTACCCCTGTCGAAAGTTCCGCCTTGGACGCTTGCTGATGGGTCGAATGAAGTTGCCGCTGATAAGGCTAATGGGTCAGCCGCTTGTGATGCGGCATAGCTTGTGCCTCTATCGAAAGTCCCACCCGTAACACTCGCAGATGGGTCAAATGAAGTGTCTGCGGTTAAAGCACCTGGTGCTCTCACTCCACTTGCTGTATAGGTCGTACCTGCCCCAAGCGTTGGACCTGTGATTTGGTTAAGAGCATCATATGTGGTGTCTGCGGTGAGTGGAGTCCTATCTCCTAAAGTTGCCGCATCGAAGCTTGTTTGTGCGGTAAGGCCAGGAGTGTTTGCAACTGTAGCCGCATCCATCGTCTGACCTGTTAAACCATCAGCAAAGGTTGTGCCTGTTGGCTCTGAAATTGCTCCTGCTCCTGTGAGGGTATCTTGTTGAGCATCAAGAATATTTCTAGCCCCTGTCAAAGCCTCCTGCGTACCAGGAGCATAGTCAGCCATTACATCCTGATAGCGCTGAGACAATCGCTCAACATCTGCTAGATCAGCTTCCCTTTGCCGTGATAGATTGCCTCGCTGTAAATCTTCTGCAAGGGCGGATAAACCCCTAAAAGATCCATCTGCATCAAAGCCCGGTATTCTGCCATCTGCTGTTCTTTGTGTACTACCAAGCAGATCAACTAACCCATCGCCTGTGCGTACCACTTCACCTTCTTTTAAAGCTTCCCCTGTATTTGGATTGGTAAAAGTAAATTCTTGTTCAACAGCATCAGCACCACTTGTATCAATTGTACTCTGCAGTTTATTAAGTTCTGTAGTGGCAGAGTCTATAGCATCGGCTAAAGCATCATCGCTTCCATCTGAAGATGTGATTGCTGTATTAAATTCTCCCGTAGTACCTCCCGTTTGTGTATCCAAAATAGTATAAGTCGGAGATACTCCATCCACAGCAGGTGTACGACCCATCCCGGCTGAGCGAAGTTCACCTTGAGGTACATATGCACGACCTGGGTTGGTCATTAAAATTTGATACCTACCACCACCCGCAGTCTGAGCTTCTCCATCTTCGTTTTTAAGAGTTTCTGCACCAGGAATGCCATACTTAATCTCTCCCGTGTCAGGATCTTCAATTGCCTGAACCTTGCTCTCCGTACCTAATAGCGTCTGACGCAAAACATCCGTATCAGTTTGTGCAGTCTTCTTCCTGACACTCTCTTCGAGTGGTAACAAACTTTCGAGTGAGCCTGTTTCTTCAAAGTCTCCTGTGCCTTGCAGAAATTCTGCTTGTGCTTTAAGAGCCTCGGATAAACTTTCGCCATAAGTTGGTTGGGCCGGGTAATTAATGTCAGGACTACTCATTAGTTAATTCTCCTCTGAATTTTATTAAAATCATACCACCGAATCGGTTGGTTTTTTGTTGCCCGACTCCATCCTACTTTGGGAAGTCTGTACGGGATTTTTCTTATAAATTCTTTTACTCCGCCAATCGCCATATGCACATACCATGCATCAGGATTTTTTACATTCCACTGATCTTGCGGTTTTACCTCGCTTTTCGAATCAACCGCTTTGCCTAGAAGAAAACTCTCAGGCGTGATAAATACATAGCCATTGCCACAGTAGGCGGCTATATCCTGATGCATATCAATCTCACATTGATCGTACAGATTTTTAGCTTTGAGTAGTATGTTCATGTTGCTGATACTGTTGCTCCTAACGCTACTCTTTTCCATGCAGTACCATCGTCCACTGCTAGGCATTTACTTCCGCTATCTCCATCAGTGCAGAATACTATTCTTCCGGCGGTTCCTGCACTTGGTAAACTTGAGACTGCGTAGCTTGGCAGTGTGGTCAACACACCGCTCATAGTTCCGCCTGTTACGCTAATTGAATTACTTGCTTGAGTTGCAATTGTGCCTAAGCCCAAATTCGTCCGTGCGGTAGATGCAGTAGTTACATCACTTAAATTATTACTAGGTTGCAAAAATGCAGTAGTTGCTTGAGTTGCCGCAGTACCTAAGCCCAACGCACTACGAGCGGCACTTGCGGTAGTCGAGCCTGTACCTCCATCTGCAATTGCAATGGGAGAAGTAAGTCCACTTATACTACCACCTGTTATCGCAACATCTCCCTCGTTAATCGTGACAGTTGGCTCACCCAATTGATTAAGAGACGCTGAATCCACTTCCACGCCTGTGGCAAAGGTAAAACCACGGGTAACTGTTGCCGTTATTGCCATTATGCGATCTCCCTCCTCGCATTCGCTCCGCCCGCTATCGCTTCAAGCGATACATGACGGAAGCTAGGCCGCCCCGCTTGCACATCAATTTCTACGCTTGCGGCGTAACCTCTCGCGCGTCCACTGCCAAAGCGTATCAGTTTCTCCTCCGCTGATCCCGAATAGTTCTCCGTGTGGACTGTGTTTGTCCGATCCGGGTCTGTCGTATTCACCTTGATCGTGAATTGATCCCCGTTGTCCACATTGCACCCCAACTGCCCTCTTCTCCAACTCTTGACATCTATGTTGCCGAATGTGAAGGAGCGGGTCTTCAGTTTGGCACTTATTGCGGTTGAGGTTGTGCTTGCGCTCCCGATTGTTCCCGTCACATCGGTAGCGGCTTCGTCTACGAGATGCCATCCCTTATCGTTGACTGCAAAGAGTCTTCGCTTCTGAGGGTCACTGCCATGTAATACTGTGACGAAGTCATCAATTACAAATCCTGTGGGGAATGAATCTACTGAAGTCCATGCTGTGTTTAATATATCGTAAACGAATACCTTGTTATTATCTGTGGAAGAACCTGTGGGACAGGCTAAGAAATATTTATTATCAAAAACAATACCACATGATTTGTCTGCGGCGGCGTAATTAACTTCCTTGAACTGATCCTGTATTGGGCGGGATAGTGGAATCGCTTCTCCACTTACCTTCGAGATTGCGACTCCTAATCCTTTTGCGGGGTCTAAGCCTTGTTGCAGGGTAAACACGCCATCATCAGAGAGGAAGTATATTTGTGGTCCACTTGCGGCTATACTCTTGCGAGCAACACATCCTCTTTGGCGAGTAATCTCAAATACTGCGGCGGCTGATGTAGTAGCCACATTATTAATCAGATGGATACTGTTCCTAAAAAATACGAGTAGCTGATTTTCGAGGTATGGAGTAAATCCTACCAAGAAGTCTGCCGTTCCACGATTGATTCTAAACTGCGAGTCAGTGGCAAAAAAGTTATCTGTGTCTAACAGATCAGACATGATTACTGTGTAATCTGAGTCGCTAGGCTGTGGCACGATTAGCCTGTTGGAAAAGAATGTGCCAAAATTAGTGCTTGGACATTCAACTCTACCTGCTGTGGGTGATGCATTATTCTTTAGGGTAAAAGCTGTTGGAGTCGTATAATCACCATCCCACTCAAGTGGATCTTTACTCTCTCCACGAAAGAGGATGAGTTTTTCCATAGCTTGCACAAAGCTTGCATTATCACCGCTTGCTACTGTCTGACCACCAGGGTACGCAATATCTATACCGCTATTGTTACTATCGTTCCAAAGGATTACTTTGCTCTTAGTCGCCACTGCAATAAACTCATTTCCTGTCGCAGGGTCGCTGAATAGAGTTGAGGCAAACACTTGTTCATCGCCTGCGTAGGTCAGAGTTACCGCACCCGCCTTGAACTCTATACCTTTCCGTACAGATGCAAGGTCACCATCTAGTCGCATATTTTCTGATGCCTCGACAAGTCCTCCCTCAATGCTAGTCGGCTCCAGGTAACTATCAATACCACGGAATCCACGATCACCATCGGTAAGAATAGGATCGTCCATTCTACCCATCTGTTTGTATCTCGCCATTACTTCTTTAACTCCTGATAGAGTTTGATGCACATGTACACTAGCGTGACTGCACCTACCGCAATGCCTAAGAATGTATCTATTGTCGAAAGCCCGAAGGTTGCGGCAGTACCGCTTATGCCTGCTACTGAAACTCGATCAATCATCATCTTCTTCCTCCGGGTGTGAAATAAAATCCGACTATCATCGGCAACACGACTGAGGTTTGGAAGAGGCAGAGGTGGCCGGTGGTGACCACCAAATTGGCTTGCTCTGATGGAAAACTGAGGAGTCCGAAAAGTATCTCTGTTTTTCCTTCCCCTGTAATGTTTGTTGTACTAAGTAGTGGGACTGATGGGAAAATTGCTGTGATGCATGTGACGAATGAGATCGTGCCCATTCCAATGAGCGCGAGCATCCTGCGAGTAGCGCGAGTGAAAGCACCACCGTCACCGCTATTGAGGCTTTCTTGGAACTTAATTGCGAACTCATTGTTTCGCGCTTCTCTTGCCATTTCGATTTCATACTTCTGTTGCCTCGAATCTGTTAGCATTCCAAACACACCCTTGAGTATGCTTCCCATTGCGGCTGAACCACCACCCGTCAAAAATAGTGTAAGTAGCTCGAACATTATTTTGCATCCAACTTCTTAAAAAGGTTTTTAATATCAATGCGCCTATCTTCTGCGAGCTTGGTTAGATGCTCGACATCCTTGGATTGTCCGGCATCGCTAATCTCGATTTGTCGAAGACGCTCCTTCATGTCATCAATCTCCCACTTGTTGCGCTTAATGAAGAATGCAAGGATTGAGATGGCAACGCCAACTCCTGCAAACATATAGTGGGAAACTTCCATCTCACTCCTCCACCCTGTTTCGCAAACGATCCAACTCCTTTTCTATATACTTAAGCCTCTCAAACTGCTGATAGTCGGAAGTAATCGGAGCGTCTTGCATCTCCACCAAATGATCGAGATCCGCTTTTGCTTGCTCTGCAAATTTCTCTAAGTGCATCATGCGAGCAGATAAATCCCCAAGCAGAGTACCTTCGTGTTGCACTCTCCCCAGGCTATTATCGAGTTCATTAATCTTGTTCCATATAACGGAGTAACCCCATACGGCAGTTCCAACGATGGCGATGACCTTCGCCATAAATGCAAGATTGGCTTTGACTTGTACATTTTCACCAACCTCAGTTGCCATTACTCAATAGGTGTCCACTCAGGACCATCCGGCGAAAAAAAAACAATGGCACAAGGTAGATCATAATTACTCGTCCTCTGCGTACCAAGTGCTATCAAAATCCACTAGGTCTTCTGCGTTAAATAATTGATCACACTTCCACCTACCCTCTGTCTTAACAGGAATAATAAATTTATTGTAATCAACATGTTCTGTATTAGTCACACGCTCAGGTGTGCAATAGTTGGATGCTTCAATGGATGGTATTGACAAAGCGGCATTGATAGTCGCTATGTTTGTTTCAAAATCGTCCGTTATTAAATACTTCATATTATATTCCGTACTTAGCTTGTGCGTATGCCACTAGTGCAGTTTTATCTGCTGAACTTACGATATCATCAAAAATAATTACCTCATAAATCCACCCATTTAATCTATCGCCTGTCCTTTCATTTGGACTAAGACCACTTCCACCGAGTTGTGCAGTATAATTAGGGAGAGTGCTACTTGGGTAATTGCTTGTTGTTTGAGTGATACAAGCAGAACCCTCCGACTCTATATCGTAAGTGTTGGCAGTAACATCTTGGTATATCTCTACCATCTGACCATTAGTCGTAGAAAGATTTGCTAGTGCAACACCACCTAGACGAGCTGCTCGAAATGTACTCGCAAGACAAACTCCATTTGAATACAAAGGCCCAGCAAGATAACGACTATACAACTCATAACTACTATCAGAGTTTGGTTCAAAAATTATTACCGCCGTTTTATCACCATGAGTAAAATCTCCTAGAAGCCACTCGTTCCATAGTTCTAAACTCTCGCCTGTGCCATCAAAGTAGATTGCTGAAGATGTGGTGCTTGTTCCTCCAATTGTACGACTAGAAACAAAATTTGGTTGTCGAGTTGCGGTTGGTTGTGCTGCGTAAAAACCATTAACTTTATCTTTCCAAAATACTACATCATTTCCATCAGTTACATTGTTGTAAGAAGCGTCAAGAACTGTACCACTTTCGTTTGCATCAAAGTGAAAGATAGGATGGAAGCTAGTGTTATTACTACCATCGAGTGCGTAAGTGGAAGAACTTCTTTGAGTGTAAACTGATATACCATACTTGTTACCCAAGTAGTTATGTACAGTATCTAAATCAGAAGCTGATATTACAGAATTAAATATTAGAACTTCACAAATAAATCCTTGTAAAGGTCTACCCTCACTCACACCCCCAAGAAGACAACCTCCCGAATTAGTTGCGAAAGACTTTCCTAAAGTAGATAGAGTTTTATTAAAAAACTCTCTTCCGTTTGCAAGTCTCCTATAAGATGTATCTACTTGATAAGCTAAAATTTGGGGTCTTGATGTTGATGGTATTGTATAATTTGTATTACCTGTATTTGAAGTTCTAGCGTTTAGGAATTGACCTGAATAATCCCCATTACCGACAAAATTATCTTGTGTTGAAATAGCTGCACCTGTCCTTACTGTATGATATTGTATATCTTGAGTACCTAGTCCAAATGTTCCTGAGCTACTACCGGGAATCATAACAAAAACAACAGTCGCTTCCTCTCCTGAGAAGTCTGCATTAGAGAAAAAGTCAGTATCTGATAATACATCATCAACACCGTCAAACTCTACTCCGGGTTTACCTCGCAATAAAGATGAGCGGAATAAAGGTTGATTAGTAGCCTCAGTAAAGTCATTACCATTTCCACTTCTGTCACCCCAAGTTGATACTGCTGTACCATCCGATGGGTTATTAGCAGAATCACTACCATCTAATATAGAAGCGTCTAGGTGGAGTGAAGGTACTGTATCAATACCAAAATTAGAATCTAGGTTGTAAGCAAAACTACTGCCTCCAGCAGGACGACCGCTCGATGTTGCAGACTTACCTCCGCCGAGACCTAATCCTAGCGATATGGACGAAGATGACATTAAATATTATATGCAATTACAGCACCACTTGTTAAAGTGACACTTGTAAAGTTTCCGTAGATGACTGTCCCTGCGGCTAAAGCAGTTGCGTCTTGCCCTGTGCATATGTCATCCAAGTTGGTTATGTTTGAACTTTGTGCCGCAAGCACAGTTTCCTCCGTTGCCTGTATTGCGAAAAAGTTGCCTGTATGGGCCGCAGTATCGTTAATATACTCCCCACCGTTAAGTCCTAATCCTCTGTATTCTGATGCCATGATTAAATAGATGTTTGAATTGTTGTTCCGTATGTTACGAATTGTATAAAGTTTTGTTGGCCTTGCTGACGCTCAAGCTTATCAAGCTCAACCGTTATAAGCGCCTCTGCCTGATTATATGCAACCTGTGCTTTATCAGTCTGACCATCCGAGTTTAACCAATCTCCATATGCTCCGTATACCGCATACTCGCTAAAGATATAAGGAAAGTCAGAACTACCTGATGAATAGTCCGTGAATGGTGTGCGGTATAGCACAAATACAGGTTTAGTGCTTGAGCGGTCTACTAGCGTAACCTGTCCAAAATCAGAAGATCCTGTGGATGAAAATTCGACACGAAATGCCACTTCATCCGCATGTCCCACATCATATGGGTCATTATTGGTAACACGCAAAACCTCGCCTATTGTGTTACCAAACTCCAAGACATTCATGGTTGATGCGGTTGCGGTTGCTCCGCTTCCCCCACCACCACTAAATGCCACGGTTGGTGCTGATGTGTATCCCGTCCCTTGGTTAGTTACCGCAACTCCGTTTACCTTGCCATCCGAGTCGATGGTTGCAGTTGCGGCGGCTGATGAACCTCCTCCGCCTGAGAAGGATACTGTTGGCGCACTACTGTATGATGATCCGCCATTACCCACAGTTACATTGCGTACCTGTAGATCAGGTGTCTTCTGCTCCAGGCGGATAGTATCGGGCCATCTAGTGCGTTCCCATGCTAATCTGCCAAAGCGGTTAAAACTCCGTATAGCCGCATTCTGCTCTGTGGTAAGTAGCGAGTCCACTCCAACCAAGTGCTGAAGGTTGGTGAGCATTGTGCTTATCGCTACCTGTCTCATGCGGGCTTAAAGCTTGGTGCTGAAAATGATTGCTTGCCTAATGACTTTGCCTTGAAAGATGGATTATCACGAAGGAACTCTTTTATGAAGCTCTTATCTGACCAACATCCACGATGAGATTGATGCCAACGGAAAAATTCCCTGGCGGGGATTGTGGCTTTTAACTGACCTAGTCCTTCAGTCTTTGCCACGCCCATCTCTTCGTTTTCCTTGCGTGCCATTTGTTCACGCATAGATGCTTCGTGTTTTTCAAGGTCCACTTCGTAACGCAAATAACGATCCAAGTTCTTCATGAACTGTGAACCGTTTCCGTTCTTCCACTGAGGTAAAAGTATGTTAGGCATAGTCGTTTAGTTGTAGGTTAGGGAGAGGCCCGCTTGGCGAACCTCTCCCCTCCTAAATGCGTGCTTACGCGAATTGACCGAGATCTACGATGCGCAGACCAATGACGATCTTTCCGGCAGTAGCTGATGCGATTGCGGCATCCGTAACTTCGAGAAGTATGGATGTTGCGCTGTTCGTTCCGCCCGCAGGTTGTGATTGATTACCTGTGAAGGCATCACCTGTGTTGAAGACGGGAGCGGACATTGCGTCCACATCAAGAGCATCGATAAACTCATCGGGATCCCCGGATGTAGTTCCTACATCGATAACAAGAGATGTTGTTCCTGCAAACGCTTCGGATTCGTAAACTCCTACCATTTCAACGGCTCCACCCGCAGGGATGGTTGCGATGGTAGCTTGACCACCATTGCCGATAGTTTGTAGGTCCTCGTAGGTTGCGGTGTAGATGTGTGTAAACCCGCGTCCTGCTTCGTTGTTACTTAATTCGTTTCCCATAATTATTTTCTCCTAAGTCGTTGATTATCAATTAAAATAGCCATGGGCTTTAGGACTCGCACATGAAAGTCCTGCAATTACATCGCAGAAACCGCGTCTTCCGCCGCCTTGATTCTCAAGCTCAGAATTAGACTCAGCTTTCAAGGTGTGGATTGCCACATACTCAGGATCAATAAGAAGTCCGGCATCTTTGTCGATAGTGGAACTTCCTGAAGTCCTGTTAAGCAGAGTACTTGGCACGATTGCCACATTTCCGAAGTCACCTTCGTAGAAATTTACTGACAAGGTGATCTTCTTGCTCTCAGCAGGCTGAGTAACTTGGAAGGATAATGCAGTAGTTGAACCTTCTTGACGGGCAAAGTCACTAATCTCTTTCTTAAGAGTTGGACCTGCGATCAAGGTGAGTTGTCCGCCAGGCATTCCGTTGGCTTCGTAGAGTTCCTGAAGAACGCTGTTGAAGGTTGTCTCGGTTTGCGTTCCGGTTGTGTCGTTAGCAACATTTTGGAAAGCGGCAGGGATGTCGGATGGTTGACCACCAAGACCAAGGAACTTAAACATTCCACGGGTTTTGTATGGTGCGCCTGCTCCGGAATCTGCTTGACGATCCTGTGCTGAACAAACGGCGGCTTCCATGTCGCGCTTAATTTCGCGAACTGCTTTAGCCTCGGAATTTGCAAACTCGGATGCAACTCCGGCTGTGTCTACAAGTTCCTGTATGTCCGAGACAGCGTATGATCTGCGGAACTTCTGCACATAGTTTCCGATACGAGCGCGGTTAGCGGCTTTGTTGTCAAAGCTAGTAACATCTTCGCCTTCATTAACACCATCAAATGAAGCAACAGCCAAGTCATCGACTTGTACTTCAAAGAATGTTCCTGATGCGGTAGCTTTTTTTGCCATACTTACGAATGGCGTAGATTCGGGTTCCAAAATTGTAAGGACATCCGTTAAGTCCTCGCGGTTCCCGGCGGTATTATAAGAAGCGGCTTTAGCCATTTTTATTTTCCTCCTAAGATTTTCTAAGTTTTAAATATTGTTGATAGTCTGCCATTGACCCGGAAGCTTCGTATTTCTTCTTCGCCGCTTCCACAGCCTTCAGCTTTTTTGATTGCGGTGTCTTTGCCTTTGCCGTGCCTGCTTCTGTTGATGCCACAGGTGCTTTTGGTTTAGGCGTAGGTTTCGCTTGTTGTGACTGTCTTGCTTTCACCGTCTTTAAACCTTCTACCATCAGACCAAGCGCAAAGTTAGAATTTGGCATATGGTCCAGGAAAGGCTTATACATCGGTGACTGCTTTACAGTCATGAATAACTTGTAGTCATCACTTTCCGCATCTCCTAAGAATTGGAATGTCTGCAATGCCTGTTGATTAGATTGTGCTCTTTCCTGTATCCACTTTTGGCGAGCCGGGGCATCCTTGCGAATTATGTTTTTTGCATTTGCTCGGATACGCTTGAGATCTGCCTTGGTGTAGGTCTTGTCACCATCCTGCAACACATACTCATTACCATTGTCATCGTATTGGACTTCGTTGTCCATACCATCCTCTGCCCACTCAATAAGCGTGTTTAGATTTTCGACTTCTTTAGTTAATGACTGTATGTCTGTAACATTGTGTAAAGCATTGTCTTTGAGGAACGCAGGTATATCACTGTTTGGCACTTGCTGTGCCTGCTCTGCTTGTGCCTGTAGTTCTGCGTTTTCTGCAAGTAATGCTTTTTTCTGAGCAGTAAGTCTACCAAAGCGCTTGACCGCAGATGCATTCAGGGCCTTTGCTAAGTTACGACTTTCTTCCTCAGATAAGTTATCCAGGTCGATATTGTACTTTGAAAGATCAAATTCCGAAGGTTGTGGGGGCGGCGATGAATCATCCTCCGTTTCCACATCTTCAGCAGACTGTGTTTCCTCTGAAACTTCCGTAGGCTCCGCAGTTTCTTCAGCGGGTTCGTCCGTTTCTTCAGTGCTTGCTTTAGGTTGTGCTTCCTTGGCTTGCTTACTTGCTAGTAATTGATCAGCAAGTTCTGCCATTGATACATTCCCATCAGCGGGCGTTTCTATGTTCGCGGAATTTTCAGAGGACTCCGAGATAACCTCTTCGGTTAATGTTTCCATAATATTCAAGGCGTAACCTAGTGTAGCAAAATGTAGTATATTGGCTTGACAAACGCAATAAAAAACCCCCTGCGCCACCCCAAGCGCAGAGGGTAAGTTATGAATAATAACAAACTAAAGCTTGTAGAAAGTATCCAACTCTTCGTCTATTGCTTCAAGTTTACCCGTGATATAAAAGTGTCTGTTTGTGTCTGCGATGATCTCCGGAGTCTGCAACGCCCGGATAGTTTCTTCACGCATACTTTCACGCATTGCAATATATTGTCGGAAGTTAGGGTCGTTCTTGAGAGCGGACAACGCTCTAATCGTATCCTCATGATCTAATTCGTGATTTGTTTTACTCATTTAAAGTATTCGTAAATTATGCCTATAACAAAAAAGGCAGTGTCTACTATGACCTCTCGTTCGATGAAGAACATCGCCAACAGTACGATCCAATACATCTCCTTCTGCAAATGAGACATCTTCTCATCTCTTCTTACCTTTGTGCAGACCGTGCTTGGCGTATTGTTTACCTTTGCTAGTTGCGGCTCTTTTCTTTCTGTTTGCCGCCGCAAGTTTTGCTCTACCCGCTTTTGAGCTTTTTAGCTTCTTAATTGTTTTGGCGGGTGCATAGACCTCGCCTGTCTCGGATGATTTCTTACCTGATGCAGTGCGCCACTTCTGTTTTGTCCATCGCTTGAGGGACTTCTGTGACTTCTTGAGTGGCATCAGCGATATCCTCCGCCTTTCGCCTTGTACTCTTTTGCAAGCATTTGTGCTTTGCGCGCTGACCATTGGCCTGCTCTACCGCCCTTCGATCCACGCTTAATCTTCTCAAATAACCTCTTACGCATGGTGGGCTTTGTGTAGTTGCCCGCCTCGTTCACGCGGGACTTAGCTTTTTTCTTCGCAGGCATCTAGCAGTTCCACATTTTTCGTGACCAATAATTAGCACTTAATTTAGTACTCTTCCCTTTGATACCACCACTCCTTGCACAATAACTCTTTTTACGAGCAGGGTTATTTTTCTTAATACTAAGATTAGCATCTCCAAAACGGATAGTTTTCTTCTTACCACCCTCAGATGCTAAGACTACAAACTTCTTCTTACCATACCCTGGCTCGCCTTTGCGGATTCGTCTTGGCGAATTTACTTTAGTTGGTCTACCGCTTGCCACGCTTTTTGACCATCTTCTTTCCGGTCTTCTTCGCATAAGCTTTAGCCGCCGCCTTGCCTTTTGTGCCGTAACCGAATTTTTTCTTACCTACCATTGGCATGATATTGTTTCCTTTCTATGCCGCTTGATTTGCGGTTTGCCCGAACTGCGTTGGAGCCGCACCAAGTCTGCCGATCTGAGCATTTTGCTTTTGTGTGATCTGCATCTGACGCTGTTGCATGTAGTTCTGTATACGCTCCTGCAATGCCGGATCTTGTTGTGCCTTCTGTTGAATGTCAGGCTGTGATAACCATTGTTGAAATACTTGCATTTTCACTTCATGCGCATCTTGTGGACGAACATTCGGAGGCACTCCTGCCACTAACTCTGCAATTGTTTGTCTCTCCTCATCCACCGCTTTCTGAGATGCTGTCTCCTTTGGAATCATGATCTTCTCAGATGCACCAGGCATAATCTGCCCTACTGCTAGTTGTAAAAGTCTTTCGCTATCCAATGTACCTGATCTGTCAAGCACAGGGGCAAGCTCGGCAATCGCCTTTACTCGCTCAAGCATTTGTTGTGGATCTTGTGTCGCAACATCGAACTGTAGGTAAAAGTCAAATCTTTCGCCCGCTCTTCCCTTGCTAAACTTCTGCACATCCTGCATACCGGTAACGCGGAAAAACTCAGCATCGGGTCCATACTGCTGATATAGCGTCCATACTTGTTCAAACACATACTTAAGATGGGTAAATACTTTATTGATTACCGCTTGCTGTTTATTCTGCGATTCTACCTGATCAACGCCTGGAGCCAAGTTGCCGAAGTATTTATCAAACATCTCTTGGATGTATCTGCGAACTTCTACATTACCACCATCAAAGCGTGGTGTATCTGCCCAACGAATCTCGCCAGGTGTGCGATACGGAACACGAACCCCTGGCCCCCACTTTGTTGGAGGGCGACCTAGTGGATGTTCGAGTGGTGGTAAAGTTGCCAATGATTGACGGTCAGTCATGGAGTCAATCTGTACCTTCATTTCCTGCTGAAGCGGCTCACCAACTTCAGGTATTGAGCGAGATGAATAAAGTCTTTTGCTTACATTCTCATATTTAGTAATTACAAACGGATACTTGCCATGAGCATAATCTAACAACTCATGCTTGGCATAAAGATCAGGCACATCAGGATGCATGATCGTGCAGTAGATGCCGGGTATATCATCCTCATCTAACAATCTTTGATAACAGTACACTATTCTAATAGTCTCATCATCATCTCGGATTACTTCGTCCATTTGGCGAACATTATACAATGTGTCATCTCTTTGCGTATGCTGAGATAACTCCATCGCCTTCTCCACAAACTCCTCATCCCAACCTTCTGATGCAATCTTTGCACGCAACTGTTCGGGAGTCATATGTAACACATGAAATACATATGGTGCTTCCTGCGGATCAATTGTGTAGTTAGGCCAAAATACATCCTCATCAGGAGCAAGGGCTTTGAGGCGTGGTCGATTTATGACCTGGCGAGTAACAGGAATTGTCGTAGTCCCATCCTTACGCAACTCACGAAGCATGGCCTTACCTTTACTCTTGGATACATTAAACTGATCCTTCAAAGTTGCAGATAACTCCTCATCCATGCTTCCGTTCTGAATTACTTCTGCAATAGATGGAAGTGCCTGTGCTATTTCATCAAGACGGATAGTCTGCTGTTGTTTTAAGTCTTGGGAATCGTACCACACATAATGGCACATAAGCCCTTTCTCAAAGAAGTGATTAAGACCAAGCTCCAACTGATCGTAGAACTCTTCCATCTTCGTGTTGATCAACCAACGAAGGAACATCGATATCACATTAGCACGCTCGATATCCCCGGATTCAACCGGAGTGGCGACTATATGTGCCTGTCTTACCGCATTCATAACCATCGCAACACACTTGTTGATCTGATTATCCACCATGCGGATTTCTTGGTCACTCGCTCCATCCCACGGAAATACATCTCCTGTGGAGCTAAGATTGGAATGCTTCTTAAAGTCGTCAGATTTACCTGACCACATGCAGTTTCTTACATCATAATCCCGCTGTCTGCGATCTAACCACTCGCCTAAGTCTGCTTGTGTACGGCGGTAAGTTTCTGCAAGATAATTTATGTCAGGTTCTTTGCTGACATATAAAAGTTCGGGATCGGCGGCAGACTGCATATGCGTAGCATAATGTATCTTTCTGTAGCCTATTTGGCAAGATTAATACCCACCACCACCTGTACACATCAAGCTATTGTGACTAATGTGATCAGCACCGCTAATCATTAGGTATCTGATGCAATCTACGAAATCCTTAAAATGCTCCTGTCTCGAACTGCCCGTATATTCTAGCATCGAGGATATCAGGTTTTCGCACCTGTCAGACACAAAGAGTTTGGGCCTGTTCTTATCGGTCATTGGCTCAGTATCATCCCATGCTAGTGCATCATTGATTTTCGCAATACCCGCTTCCACTTCCACGCCTGGAGCGGGACGCATGACAAAGTCAAGATTCGCCATTGTGTTAATTATGTTACTCTCCCCCTCCTTCTCCCTGACGGTGGCCGCTCCCATGCGGGGGTCAACGATTCGCTCGAATATATCCTCGCCCTCCTCCAATGCCTCGAAGTGATCGCGGTAATCAATGTACCCCCAACCGAGTGGCCTTTGGGCAGGGCCGGGCTTTCCCACGCTCTTGCCTACGGCATTAACATGCGGCAATGCCCATTGGCCCATCGATGAATCGGGGAACTCACGATAAACATAGATTGATCCGTCCTCTAGCACACCCGCCCATATCGCCACCCACGGTTTACTTCCGCCAGGATCGCCTACAAAGTAGCGAGTGGCACGCACTGTAGGGTCGGCGATGAAGGGGATTCGTTCATGGGGGACGACATTGGTGTCGCGGTTGAACTTAGGGAATCTCCCCTCCATCGCCTTGCTAGGTATGCCGTATAAGCGTGCGAGTTTTACCTCTTGTGGTTGTTTTGAGTAGGTGCGGATGAGTTCGTTGTAGTCAACGAACGGGGACATCTCAGACCAAAAATAATAAATTCTACAATCAGGCCAATTGGTGGATATCTGCTCAATAGGTAACTCACGCCCCAACAATTCGCTGTACTTCGCCTCCACCGTCTCAGCGCCTTTTAACAGACTATTAATCAATGGGGTCCACCCTTGCAAGGTGGTGAAGGTTAACAGTACCCGTCCGTGGTAGTCCACAGTTCTGCCTCCTACCAATGTCTCGAATATCTGTTCAGGCGCTTCCTCATCCATATGAATGCAATGCGCTGACCATCCCTCAAATATCTGCGGGTCTGCCTGATACTGCCTATAGTTATTAAAAGATATTGTACTCCCCCGTTCCGCACCTGGCGTGGTTGGCGGTAGGATCGCCTTGGCGGAGTTGAATCCATTCTTTTGTGTGTACTGCAAGGAATGGTTCTCACTCTTCTTCTTTGCCCGTTTGTACCTCATGGGAAGTGCTTCCCATATGTACCTTTGGGCATCCGCAATACTTCGCTCTTCCGATACATGCAAGGAACGAATCTCAGCTTCGGGAATAGTCTGTGCCATATGTACAAGAAGACGGGAAGCGAAAGTTGTCTTTGATGAACGATTACCGCCGAGGACCACATGAATCTTCGTATCCTTCCAATTATCCATCACCCGTCTCCATCCCGGAAGAGTCCAACCCCATTGGATTGGATCTTCCTTCTCCGACTCCGGTTGGTCCAATATCAAACGGGACAAGGTTTCTGCGCGCTCCTGCGGTAAGGCATCGATCTCCTCACTCGATAATGCACACGCAAGCTCGCCCTTCTCATACTTCAAATCAGGTATCCAAGGAATACCAAAGTGGGCATCTACCTCATCTGCGTAGGTTATCTTAGCCATAACCCTCCACTATCGTGCAATCCTTTGGGTCTATGCGGAAGATTGGTTCTATATCCTCCGAGTCGCGGGTTGCTCGCGTCCTACCTCCTAGTTCAAACTTATATTTCTTACTGAAATCCCATGTATGAAAACATAATGCATCCTTGCATCTGAAAATCAGAGTAAACTTCTTACCGCTTGTCTCGTATAACTGCTTGGCCGCCTCGATCTTCTTGTACGAAATCATAAACGGGAACTGCCCATAATTAATATTTAAACACTTTAACTCCGCCCATCCGTAGTGATCGCCCTTCTCAATCAGGAAATCCACCTTGTACTTCACAGGATTGAGCTTATGGAACACACAATTCCATACCTTGCTCAAAAATCCGCATACCTCCTTCTCATTATCGAGGTCCTGCTGTGTCTCGTACCTGGGCCTCACTGCCTCGCCTGTATCTCCATACCCACCACTATCGCTTCCTTGAGCGTTTGGACCGGGATTTTCGCTTCTCCAACGCTCCATCCCTCCGTATCCGTTCCAATGTCTCTTGGTCGAATTTCGATGGTTGAGGCCCCAGGCTTTTCAAGTCGCACCGTGGTAAGTCTTGTACGGATAGTGGTATTGCTCGCCCATACTTTTTCCAAAAAATCGGATTCCACCCTGATGGTACTTTCACTTGGCATTGCGTGCTCCCGCCTCTATCACATCCTTGAATAACTCACCGCATCTTCTCTTCAGTTCCAAGTTTTCCTTTTCCAACTGCTCCACCCTCTTCTTCAGTTCGAGATTCTCCTCGGATAAACGCCCCACCCATTGAGGCCAACCCTCCACCTTTTTTCCTGTTGGTTCGTACAAATTCATTCCGGTTTAAAGTCTATTATCTCCTCATCCAACCACTCCTCAATCGCCTCCACTGCGGCACTTGATAACTCCTCCGCATCCAAGTCAGACTCTAAGAACCAACGGTCTAAGAGTTTCTTGGCTTCCACTTTATACTGCTTTTGTGCTTCTTGCTCTTCTTCGCTCATTCCTAAAATTCAATTCTGACTTAGCCTTGGGCATCTTGCGCTGAATATCCGTCCTCCAGGTGTTGGGCGGACAATCGGGATCTCGCTCACCCTCGCGGTAGCGTAACTCGCAATTCGACCAAAACCTGTGCCATCCACGGTTGACCTCTTCCGTGCTAAGAAGTGCTCCGTATAAATAATCCATGTCATCCATCGCATCCAAAAGGACATTTTCCATGACCGGGCTTCGGGCAACTCACACCAGGTATATGATCGGGGTGCGGGTTTTTTGCACAGCCGCTAATGAGTAATGCTATCAGTAGTATCACTTCCCTCATACCATTCACCCTCATTTAAATGCTCATCCAATAACCTTGGATGGAACCCTATAGCCACCAACGCACTCTTGAATACCTCGATGTAATCATGCACCTGTATGTATCCCTTGCGCTCAATCGTGACGGTCTGCTTATCGTCTGTCTCTATTGTAATTCTCATACTAAATGCAGAGCAATCCTTCCCCGCCGAGTGTCGCGGAGGTGGTCGTGTTTTCCTAGCGCCGTTAAGCCCACAGGAAGGACTGCTCTTAAATTCTCTGCCATAAAGTTCTCCACGCTAGTTCTGCGGTTTGTGGGACGACTCCGTTGCCCAGGAGCCTAAGTCTGTCCACCCGATGGGTAACCCCATCAACTGCTCCACCCAATTCGGATTGAGTTTTGCTTGTGCCTTCTTTGCCTCCGGGAACTCTTTCATGTGTGCCTGTGTTGGTAGACCCACAGAAAACTTCTGCCCCGTCTTTCTCACATTCTCTCCCGTCTTTAGTATGTGATTCTCGACATCCCTGTAATCTCGACTCTTTGGAGTCAACCACGACCCGTGGTTCTTCCCACTCGTACTGCTCTTCTCCTGGGCGGGCGGGCCAGCGTGTATCTTCGCTTCCTCCGCCAATATCTTGCCCCCCGTTCCGGGCTTGCGCCTGCCGCGGTTCCC
>Ga0213859_10000115_pt1 | contig 35295 bp, 36 predicted proteins | sample PICome_2_FD_160133 | JGI IMG/M metagenome (GOLD analysis project Ga0213859, IMG submission 160133) | Coastal seawater microbial communities near Pivers Island, North Carolina, United States - PICO304 | ecosystem: Environmental > Aquatic > Marine > Coastal | place: USA: North Carolina...
TCATGGACCTCTTGGGCATTTCTTGCTCAGGTCTACCTGCAGAGTGTAAAGATGTCATTCAAGACTGCGGTGAAGGTCCGAAGACTAAAGGTAGAAGTCTAGCAGATGACCTAGATGATTTGCTAGCAGCAATCTCAGCAGACACTAAACCATCACCTTCTATTAGTGCATGTGATGATGCTAAGAGTCCTGTTACACCAGTATTAAATGTTGCTATCACTGGTGGTAGTTTCTTGCCAGAGACGGCACCAATTTCTCCATCACAAAATGTCCCCACACCACCAGCAGCGGGCACTGTCACTCTAGATATTATCATCGAGCCTACCAGTGCAGTAATAACACAAGGCAACACACATACATTTACTTGTGTCGGTGCTAGGTCTGACGCTGGTGCTGTAACATATCAGTGGCAAACTTATAGTGTTAGCAGCAATACTTGGTCTAATGTATCCAGCACAACAACTGATTTTACAACAGATGTTGAAGGAAATTATAGATGTGTAGTAACTGGTGATTCTACTACAATTCCTCCCTCTATTGATTCACAACCTGCATTCCTAACGGTAACACCAAATCCAAATATTCCTGCACCAGGCACTCCTCCCACATCATTTGGTTTTGTTAGTGGCATTAACGTAGCATTTGCTGGGAAGTCTAGTGCTTTTACAAATCTAAATGGTGTATCATCGTTTGTTTACTCTGGCACTAGCGCCAATCCTTCCTCTCCAATTATCTCAATTGGAGGCACAGCAACATCATCATTTACATCAGGTGTTAATACACCTATTGGGTCATCAGGTGCCAAGTATACTCTCACTGCAACACCAGTAATAGTAAAGGCAGGTGGGACTGTAACACTTGAATTGACTACAGAAAATGTCCCCAACGGCACGGTGCTTGACTTCTATATTTTTGCACCAGAGTTAGCACTGAGTGATGTTTTAGATAACACATTGTCTTATAAGTTTACTGTCAAAGATGACAAGGCAAAGAAACTTATCACCTTTGCGGATGAGTTGAGTTTCTCTACAACTATTGCTGTCTTTGCTGCACTTAAGAATGGATATGCAGCAACACAGTTTGCTGTAGTAGGCAACGCTCCATTCCCTCTACCTACACCAACTCCAATCACACCCACACCACCTATTGCATGTCAACCAGTGGTCTCAGAAGATGGTGAGATTATTGACATAGCAATTTGTAGTAGCGGCAGTCCTTATAGACAGGCACCGAAGATTTATATTCAAGGTAACGGAAAAGGATATGGTGCTTCAGCAGTAGCAGACTTAGATAAAGATGGATTCCTCAAGAGAATTAGAGTCATGCGTCCTGGTAGAGGTTATCCGCCCAACCCACCAACTGACTTAGATTGTATCATCACTGGATTTACTATCATTAAGACAGGATTTGGTTTTGATGAGCCACCAGCAGTGTTTGTTGATGGTGACTTGGATGTTGCTGAAGCAGTCATTCGTGATGGTGTGTTAGTTGACATCAGAGTGAGGGATAAGTCAAGGACATTCACAACTTATCCCAAGGTTAAAATTGTTGCATCATCACAAGGTGTAGGTGCCATTGCAATCGCTAACGTTGCTTGCCTAGATAAGCAAGATGTAAGAGAGATTGCAGAGGTCGTTGGTCCAACACCAGAAGGCGAATACATCGACTGTCCGTAGGAGATACAATAAATGGCAAGCGACACATATTCTGGCGTAACTTATAACGGTGGGGATTTTAAGAGTCCTTGGGCAGATACTAATGTATCATTTGATGCATCTAATATCGATTGGACACAGACAGAAGCACTGTTTCCTTTAGAAGGATGTCAAGTTAGTTTGATTCCACCATCTGCTGACGTAGGAATTAGAAATAATAACATTTGGTTTACCGCAGAGAATCCTTACGGTGATAGTAGTTTTGGTATCATTGGTAGCACTGGGTCACACTTCAGTGTAGATGAGAAAGGCACGATTCAAGTCAAGGCAGCAAGTCCAGTCGCAGAGGACTTAACTTGTGGCAGGATTGAAATTGAATCGCAATCAAATTGCAGAGTAAATGTTGGCACATCTCTTGCTATTAATGTTAATGCATCAGGTCAACATGATGAGGAAGGTGATGTTAGTAATTCTAACACACAATCAGTAGATAAGAAAAGATATCCTGCATTCTCTATCAATGTAAGTAACGGTGGATTAGATATTGAATGTGCTGATGGAGATATTTTCTTCAGCGGTAAGAATATCACCATGAATGCTGCTGAAACGTTGACACTCAACGCGACAAGAGCAGTTAATATCTTATCAGGATATGAGCCATCACAGGTAGCAACAGCTGCACTGGGTGGTCTATTTGGTTTCGAGTTACCTGACTCTGGTGGCGGTGAAGTTGTCATCAAAGCAGGTAAGTTTAAGAATGACTGCACCACTGCAGAAACTAATTCTGTAAAGAATACAGAGAAAACAACTGGCGCTAAGACAACAGAAACTGGGTCACCTATGGGCACCAATTCTGTTAGACAGTCTGGTGATTTAAGTCTAGCAACATCAGGTAACGTCTGGATTGCTGCTGGTCAGAAGATGCGTATCGAAGCGCAAGGCACTGTCGTCAATGCAACTGGTCCTGCAGTCCCACCAATCTGGGGTGCTACACAGGTAGAGCCTCTCTCAATCATTGTCAATAAAGGTAACACACCTGGAAAGACAATCATGAAGACTGAATTGTGGAATGGTGATTGGGTTACAACACTCAAGGGCACAGGTAATGCTGCTATCGCTACCACAACAGGTTTCATCGGTCTTGTAGGCGGTCGTGGAGATGTTACAACCCTTACAGGTAAACCAGGCGATGTCATCCTTGATTCGATGTCAGGAAGTCTCATTGGTAAAGCAAAACTCGATGCTAAATTCAAAGGTATCAAGAGTGCGGAGATTGGTATCGGTGAGGAGGCAGTAAGCACAGATTTCCTCAAGTTTGAGCCAAAACTAACGACACTAACTGTCACCAAACCAATGACAGTTACAGGCACTGGCACACTCACCTCAACATTAACAGGTGACTTCAAAAACACCATCACTGGTGCTATCACAAATACTATTACAGGGGCAACAACAAATACATACACTGGTGCATATACAAACACAATTACTGGTGCTGTGACAGAAACTATTACAGGTGCATACACACAAACTGTATCTGGTATTTCGACCATGATTGGCACTGGCGGCGCAAGTATCTCTGGTAAGACAGTTGATATTAAATCTGACGGTGCAGTCACCATCAAGGGCACCACAGTGGACATCGAAGGACCTTCAGGCATTAACCTAAATTGAAAATCGACCTTTGATTACCAAAATGGGCGCAAAAAAATCCCGCCAATTTTTTAGTTAAAAAAGTTTTTATACTTGACAAGACCCCTTGTCGCCGCTATAATAACGATGTGCTCGGTTGAAGGGGGTTGACAGCCTCTAGAGACTCTGCTACAATACGAAGATACAAACGGAAAGCACCATGCTCGATTACGGACAAGACGGACAAATCAACGAAGTGGAGTCACGCGACGTAGAGTCGGTTATTGACCCTATTCTGGATGCTATGGAAGCACGCATGAAGCAACTTGAGGAAACTGAGTCTTGGCGTGATATCATGTCCATTTGCCAAGAATTTCATGAGTGGGGTGCTGCCCAAGAGGGTGATGACATCGGTTATCTGTTTATGCCTCGCTTGAGTGATATGAGTGATGCTTGATAAAACCACCAAACTGCTTGACATCATTACAGTAGACCTGTATAATAAGAAGGTAATCGTGAGAGGGGAAGACCAATCAGTGATTACCTTCAAATGCTCTACTATTAACGAATTAGTTGAATTAGTAGACCAGTGTAAGAAAATGCTTAACTCTGACCGAATAATTGTCAGATAATGGGACGGTGGCGGAATCGGTAGACGCACCAGACTTAAAATCTGTTGGGCATATGCCCGTGAGAGTTCAAGTCTCTCTCGTCCTATTTCCACTAAATAATAACGTTAGTGGAAATGTTATGAAATACACACTATCACAAGCCTACGTTTTCTACTTGGGTCAAGTAGTTAGAATGTATTTCATTCAAGGTCTGCCGTATACTTTTGACGAATTGCCAAAAGTTATACAAGACCATCCAGAGATACAAGCAGAAGCATTAAAATTTCGCGATTTTGATGACGAAGAATTGTATCAAGTGTGCAACTACCTTATCATGGAAGAGTGCCATCCATTAATGTTTGAAATAGAAGTAAACGACCCCGCCTTGCTTCCCATCGACGATTAGGAGTGTTTTTATGTTTTGGGGTAAATATCATGATTTGCTATTCAAGTATATTGACTTGAATCAAACATACCGCAACACTCTTACTCACAAAGACATTACGATGGACTCCTTCCTTCTGGAAGGTAAGTATGTCAAAAAGGCAAGAGTCACTGATATTAATCAGGGCAAAACTGCCATATACAACAACATCATCTATCCAAAGACAGGAAGTAATCTACCCTGTCTAGGAATGGACCTGATGGCGTTTTTTGAGAAAAAAGTTATTTTAACATTCGACTTCCAGCACCCTAAACCTCATTATGATTTTGACCATGACATTATAAGGGAATGTATGGGCGAGTATGCGGGCAATACCAAAGAAATTCGTTTTTTTGAGCCTGGTAATCATTTTTCTCGTTATGTATTTGTGCGTAAGTGCCATATGGACGAAGTTGAGCAATTTTTGCCCGATTTTGAGAAATATGTTAGCACTTACGCCAAACTACTAGAAAATGCAAAACCAACTGGTGATGATGTAACAGAATTTGGCGCTTTTGACAAATATATGTTAGAATTAGACCCAGTAACAGGTTATATGCAATCTAATTTTGGAAAAGAAGTTGGTGAAAAATATACTCACGAATTTCTTTTTGAATATGCAAAATATGCGCCACTTTAGCTCAGCTGGATAGAGCAACGGTTTTGTAAACCGTAGGTCGTCGGTTCAAGTCCGACATGTGGCTTCCGTGTGAAGGAAGTGACAAAAACCTCAGGTTTCTCCTGGGGTTTTTTCTTATAAATAAGTTGAGAAAGAATTCTTTGTGCCACCTAGGGGTCCCTGAAGACTATGCCATTAACTAAGTTAGAGAATCTAATTTCCAGTAAAACTGGAAGATATCTATATGTTTCACCTGATGATTTCAATGCTTCTGACGCATTAGACAATAGAGGTAATTCGCCAACGAGACCCTTTCTCACAATTCAGAGAGCATTCCTAGAGGTTGCTAGGTATTCGTATGTTCCTGGTCAGGAGAATGATAGATTTGACCAGTTTAGCATCATGTTGTCGCCAGGCAACCACTATATTGATAACCGTCCTGGTATTCTAAATCCTGAGGAAATTGCTCCTTTCGCTTATAATCAAGCAACTCAGGAGTGGGAAGATGAGTCTATTGTTGACCTCAGTAACCCTAATAACATTCTGTACAAGTTTAATGGTCCTAATGGCGGTGCCACTATTCCCAGAGGCACCTCGCTGGTGGGTATGGACCTTCGTAGGACTCGTCTTCACCCTCTCTATGTACCTGACCCTGCTGATTCTGATATTGGCAGAACAACACTCTTCAATGTTACAGGCGGCTGCTACTTCTGGCAGTTTACTATTCTAGATGGTGATGTAGAACCTAATTCACCACTTTATGATGCACAAGAAGGAATTGGTAAAGTTTACTATCAACCAGGCAACACTCTTACCACAATTCCTTATTATTCACACCACAAAATTTGTAACTTTGAGTTTGCAGATAGAGAAGACCTAGGTCTACTTTATAGAAAGATTGCTCGTGCATTCTCACAATTCCAACCAACTATTGACGATCCAGGCGAATTTGAGCAGAGACCACAGGAAAACAGAATTGTTGGTCCTCTCCAAGACGCTATTCGTATTGACACAATCGAAGTCAATAATGTTGCTGGCACAACTGCACTTGACGTTACTGTTAAGACTAAGACCAATCACGGTTATTATGTTGGTCAGGCAGTTGCGATGGCAAATCTACGCTCTACGCTACCTGCAGGTGCGTCTGAGCCTATTCCTCTATCAAATGACCCCTTAACAGGTGTATTCTCTGTTAGAGAAATCAGTATTACTGACCCTAAAGAATTTACTTATCGTGTTATCGGTAAGAATGCAGCTGCTGTTGGTCTTGGTGATAAGATTGGCACTCCTATTGCTCCACCAGACCTCGATACAAACGCTATCACACAAGCAGAGATTGACTCTGTAGAATCTGCATCACCATACGTCTTTAACGTCTCTATCCGCTCTACCTGGGGTATCTGTGGTATCCACGCTGATGGTAGTAGAGCGACTGGTTTCAAGTCGATGGTTATCGCACAGTATACGGGTGTTTCGCTACAGAGAGACGACCGTGCGTTTATTCGCTATGATGAATTCTCCAACACTTGGAATCAAGCATCTCTAACTGATGCTTTTGCTACGACACCTTATCACGCAAAAGGTGACGCATATTGGAAGGATGATTGGAGAAACTTCCACGTTAAAGCATCTAATGATGCATTCATTCAGAACGTTTCTATCTTCGCTGTTGGTTTCGCTGACCACTTCTTGATGGAATCTGGTGGTGACATGTCTATCACCAACTCCAACTCCAACTTCGGTAATACATCACTACATGCTATTGGTTACAAGGGATATGCATTCTCCCAGGACCAAGGTGGTTACATCTCACACATCATTCCACCTAAGAAGGTTACTACCACAACTAAGAAGTATCAATACTTCACCTTCGACCAGACCAAGATTAGAGGTAACAGTGCATTAGATACAAGCCTTGGTACTTATAATCTTGTTAGATTGTATCTTGCTAATGATGAGTCAAACGACCCACTACAAAAACCTGCAACTACTGTTAATGGTTTCCGTCTAGGTGCTCAATCACATGACAAAATCTATGTAAAACTTGACCCTGCAACTGGATTTACTGGGTCTATTCGTGAAGCAGAACTTGCTCCAGCTGGTTATAGAAAGTTTGATGTTGCTCTTTCCATTCTTTCTCCAACTACAAATAATGCGGTTGTTTCTAACAATGACCAAGATGCAGCAAATCTACTTGACCTTAACAGAGACTTTATTGCGTCTGAAGTATACGGTTACATCACTCGTAAATATCCTTATCTACTCACCAAAGAAGGTCTTACCATTGGTAAGTGCCGCCGTGATGTTGGATATATCCTAGAAGCAGTTGCTAATGACCTTCGCGTTGGTGGTAACGTCAACAGCGTCCAAGCAGGTCAAGCATACTATACTGGCAATCAATTAGACTTCATTGAAGGTGAAAGAGAAGAGACTCTAGAGGCATTCTCATATGCTAGAAGTCTTGCAGTTGCTGCAATGCGTAACTGGGAATTCCGTATTGAAAATTGCAGCACAACGCTCAATAATGATGTTGTAACTATTCCTGCAGCAATCACCACTATTGGTATTGTTGAAGGTATGTCGGTTACGGCAACACCTGCAGGTGGACAGAATAATCCAATTCCTGCTGGCACATATGTCAAGGAAATTATTAGCACAACTCAGATTAGACTTGGTAATGCTAATGATACTGATACCGTAAATGCTACTGCTACTATTCAAGCAACTGGTCCTGCTGCTGGCGGTATTACACTCAATTTTGAATTAAATCAACCTAAGTTTGCTAGTTCCTCAGGTAGAGCATTTGATGCTGGCACTCTTATTACACTTAATAAGGACTTCATTGCTGAGGAAGCACTTATCCTTGCTAAGCAGTGGGACCCTTCAACTACTGTCCCCGATGAAACCAAGTGTAAGCGTGATATTGGTCTAATCCTCGATGGTCTTGTTACTGACCTCAGGACATTTGGTAACGCTGGTATCGTTGATGCAGCAACTTCTTATGTTGGCGCACCATCACGTTACTTTGATGCTAAGAATCTAATTCTCTCCAACAGAAGAGAGATTATTGACAAAGCAGCTGCAAAACTTGCTATTGAATATCCTGATTTCTACTACGGTGGTAGTGGATTTAGCAACGGTGGCGATGCCCAAACTAATGTATATTCTCGCTATAAAGATTCTTATCGTTTAATTCAGCAAAACAAGCAGCATATTACTGATTATGCCACTGCTGAAGTTGCTGTTAATCATCCAGATTTTTATTTCCCAGATGATCAACAAACTGATAATGGGTCCAGATTTGCTGATTCTTATCGTTTAATTAAGCAAAATAAGACAGAAATTGTACAAGCAGCATATGATGAAATTGCATTGCAACATCCTGGTTTTGTAAATCCAGACCCTGCTGCTTGCCTTCGCGATTTAGGTATTTTTGTTGATTCTATAGCACTTGACGTGTTTACTGGTGCTAACAGATATACCAGACTATTTACTCTAGAGTATTTCAATGGTCCTGGTGCTAATTCACTGTCTGGCGAAGAAGCAGAAACAATCACTGCTTTTACTAAAGCTGGGCAAATGATGAAAGATGCAGTCACAAATCAATTGACTGTTAAAGATTTAACAATTACTGCAGATTCTACCACTGGAAGTAATACTGACCCATCTTCCTGTGCTAATGTCCGATCAACTATTGATAGTTTAACAACTATTGTCACTAGCACTATTTCTGCAGGCAATACTAATGGTTTGGTAGGTGAATCTGCTAGTGCTATTATTACGGATGGAGAATCTAAGTGTAAGCGTGATATTGGATATTTTATTGATGCTATTTCTACAGACCTTACAACACTTGGTAACTCTTATTCGATTGACTTCATCAAACAGTATTTTGTTGAAGGTGCAGTAAATGGTAAGATTCTTACTTTCACAAATTCTGCTGGCACAACACTTCTAAACAGAGCAGATAGAATTTATAACGGGGTTGACACAACCAGTGCTAATGGTGTAGGTGCTACTTTCAGAGTAACCAGAGATTCTAATGGTGTTGTTGATAGCGTAACTATTCTAGAGGGTGGTTATGGATATGCTGCTACTGACCTAGTAACTATTCCAGGCGGTAAGATTGGTGGCGTTGATATTGCTGACGATATCACTGTCACAGTTTCTACAGTTGAGCAAGCATGGATTACTGGTGGTCTTCAAGGTGAAGAAGCACCTTCTATCACTGCATACACTGCAGCAGTAGAAGCGATGAAACTCGCTATTAATAACCAGTTATTTGTTAAGGACTTGACTCTAACTGGCGACCCACAACCTGGCAATCCTGGATCTGGTCTCAGTGTATTCGGCACTCCTGGTGTCACTACAAACAATCAAGATACACAATCTTGCTCTAACGTCCAAGCAACTTTAGATACTCTATCAGAGCTCATCTTTACGAGAATTCGTCAGGGTGATATGGTTACTGGCACAGCAACCAACCCTGCACTTCCTGAGATTAACTATGGTAGCGCACCTACATTCCAAGAGAAGTGTAAGCGTGACATTGGCATCGTTGTTGATGCAATCGCAGAAGACCTTGCTTTAGGTGGTAACTATAATATTATTCAGGCAACCTTATCTTACTTTGATAGCACTGGTAATACTCTTATTAATAATGGTCTTGCTGGTGAGTTGGCACAATCAGTCACTGCTTTTGAAGAGGCAAGACAACTTTGCTTCAAGGCAGTAACTAATCAACTCAATGTAAGAGATTTCGACATTTCTGAGGGTCCTGCTGAATTGGGTGTCCCTGGTCCAAATATTCCAAATGATAACCCGAATTCCTGTTTAGATGTAAGAAACAGTATTGATACTCTCTTTAGTGTCCTCATTGATAAACTTAATAACGGTACACTTGCTCTACCAGCAGTTAACTATAATGCTGGGTCTGAATCACTTGCTGGTGAATTAAACATCAGCGTTTATGCATATAAGAAGGTTAGAGACCTTGCTATCCTCGCAATGCGTAATTGGAGGACTGGCGATGGCCAAGATACTGACCCACTATATGTTAAGGACCCAACTAATCCATTAGACCTTCAAATTGATGCAACAATTGATACTTCAACTGCAGGTATTCCACGTTGTGCAGATGTAGCATATACTATCGCTACTGAGTTTGATATCCTCATTGAAGCACTTGAGAATACTGGTCCTCTACCTCCTAGAAATAGTGGTAGTGACGAATATATTGTCAAATATGCTCCTCAAACAGATGACAGCATTACAGTTGATACTAGCAATAACAAGTGTGCAAGCACTAAGGATGCTATTATTGAGAAGATGCGTGTCATTGACAGCATTATCCGTAATGGTGTAGATGCTGAGCCTCTAGTTTCACAACTTGTCAACACTTCTGACTTTGCAACCAGAGCAACTTTATTCCGCGTTGGTGGTGCTAATCCACACAATATGGAAACTGGCACACCAGTCAGACTGGTCCCAGTTGCTGCAAATGATAGCGTAGATAAGCGTCTCATTAGACTACCTAAAGGATTTGACACCAATACTAAGTATTATGTCATTGCTCCTGGTAAGATTACACAACCAGAAGATTATTCCTCTGGTGGTGCAACTGCACAGTTTAATGATTCTCAGACATTCATGCTTGCAACCAGCATCGAAAATGCTACTGCTGGTAACTACATCTATTCGTCTGAGACAACTAGCATCAGCCCAGATATTAAGATTGAAGTCCATCAGTATCTAACTGATGTCAACTATGACTTACATCGTTATACTTGCTCACTAGTTAGCTCCAGAGTATTTGAGACTACTACAAACCATGTCTTTGATACCGCTATCAATGGTGTCCAAGTCCAACAGGTCTTCTTCTATCCATTAGAAGAGAATCTAATCAATGGTGAGGCAGTTGGTGCTGCTCTCGATACTCTACCCACCAAAACTTCTGGTGATAGACTAGAGATTGATAGACCATACTATGTTGGTCGCCCAGCAACCTACACTAAGAATAATGAATTCTCTCTATATCTTACTGTCCAGAATGCTATTGATAAGCAGAATGCTGTCCAATTTAACTTCCCAAGTGGACAGTCATTCCATGTCTTTGCAACTAAGAAGAGAAGTCCTCTAGGTTATGATCCTGCACAGCAGTGCTGGTATCTCAAGTCTCTAGAGTCTGGTAACGAGATTTACCAGAGAATCACGATGTCTGATGCATCGAGAGGAAGTCTTTATGTCAACAAACCACCTCGCACTCCTGACTCATTCTTCTATAGAGCAGATGATACCAGAGAGAAAGAGGATAAGTCATACAAATTACGTTATGTCATTCCTAACTATCGTGATGATGTTAGAGACCCACTTGAAGGTTTCGCAATCAGAATTAGGACTGACGAGAAGAGAAAACTTCTACCACAAAAACTACTCCTCAAACCAGTTGCTGCTGGTGTCCAGAAGGATGCTACATTCTTTGAAGAAGGTCCATCACCAAGAGAAAGACTTGGTGTTGCAGCTGCTCTAACTGAGTATGACCCATACAACCCAATCTACGCTAAGCGTATTGAGGGCACAAAGACAGAATCTAACGTATCATTCACCATTCAGTCTGCAAGGACCAATGATGATGGTTACCTAGAGATGACCGTCTTTGACCATGGTCTAGACCTTGAGTCACTCAAAGCAGAAAGATTTGTAACCGTCAAGGTTGGTCAACCACAAGGTGGCAACGGTGACTTTGTTGAAGGGTCTGTTGTCACATGGTATGGTGATTATACTGGTAGTGCAACAGTCCACGCATGGTTTGGTAATGAGAATGTTGAGGGTGGTCTACAAGAGTTTAACTATCTTATTCTAAAGGGTGTCCAAGGTGAATTAGACTTTGCTGATAACAAGCAAACCTTCATCAGACAAACTATTGCAGGTCAGGCAGATGTTACTGCTGAAGTTCTAGATAGACCTAACTTCGGTAAAGAAGACAAAGATGAATATCTCTATGGTGTTGAGGCATCTAATGTCTACTGCATCACTCCTGGTGATGTTGTTACTGACGATGCTGCTAGACAGTATAGAATTGTCAGTGTCGAAGATGTATCTGACCTAACTGAAACATACTATATCTACAGCATTGAAGAGATTCAGAGAAGAATCCCACGTCAGCAAGATGGTGTTTACTATCTAACTGTTGTCCGTGGTGACATTTCACCTCTACCTCTTGGGTCTGGTGTTGGCACAAACTTCAGAAAATTCAAGTTTAGTCAGCCCGTATCTAGACTCTATCCTCTCACTTATAAGAATGACCCACTACTCTTCCAGTATGATGGTAGTGATGAGCAGGGTGGTAATCAGGATGCTACACTCCTCGACCCACCTGCAGCATCTTGTGCCGCTGACAATTATATCCATGGTTTAGTTACAATCAACGATGCCAAGAATTCTGCTACCAAAGAAATGGTCTTGGATTTCATTAACAATCCTGGATCTGGTGAGCATACTTACACTGGTGTAAATGCTATCAAGGCACAAACTGGTGCAGCATCATCTGGCGCAGAAGAGCGACTCATTCCTATTGCGGGTGACTCTGGATTCCCACTAGAGCAGAAACTCTATGTTGAATTACGTCGTCCATCTATCGCTCGTGCTGGTAACCACACGTTTGAATACCTTGGTTTCGGTCCTGGTAACTACTCAACTGGTTTCCCTGCAAGACAGACAGTTATTCTAACTGATGTCCAAGACTACTATGCACAGGCTAAGAAGCAAGATGCTGGTATCGTCTTCTACACTGGTATCAACTCCAATGGTGAATTATATATCGGTAATCGTAAGATTAATGCTATTACTGGTGAAGAAGAATTCCTAGATGCACTCATCCTAGAGGAAGATGATTCGGAAGATGGTGAATTCGGTAGTCTCGTTACGGTCTTTGAGGACCCCGTAACGTTTGAGAATATCATTACTCTAAACGCTCCACCTAATCTAACTAACTTCTTCAACTCACCTGTCATCGTCAACGTTGACCCTGAGTTTGAAGCGAAGATGACTCCTCCTTCACTTAGAATTGTATCACGTCCTGGTGATAGACAAGGTGTAGTCCCTGGTGATGATGACCAACTACTTGACACTACGAGAGCTGGTGACATCTTAATTGATAAAAATAGAGTCAGAGCTGCCATCTTTGACCTCAACCCAAGAGGCACTCAGAGATATACTCTTAGGTCTGGTGTTGACAATACGACACCCAACCAGGATACTTCTGGCACAAAAGCGAGATTTAGTTCTTCACAAACATTATCTTTTGGGTCTAGTGTCCCTCTATCTGGCGACATTCTATTCAAGGGTGGTGAAGTAGGTAATACTGGATCACTGGGTTGGATTTATGCTAACTCTTACACACCATTCACTCTAAGTGCAAGTCCTGGTAATGAGTCTGCTATTGATATCACTGGTATTGAATTCTTCCCTAATCTGAATGTTGTTAAACTTATCTTCCAAGTTGGTAAGGTTAACTTTAGCTCAACTAATCCTGGCGCATCGCTTGGTATTACATTAAGTAGTCAAATTAAGATTACTGGTGGTCAAGACAGACTTGCAACTCTTGAAGGTGTCCATACCGTATATAATAATGCTGCTGAAGGTTATGAATACCTAGAGTCTAATGGATATGTTTATCTCCTCACTGAGAGAGCATCTGAGGCAGTATTAACTGGCAATGCTCCTTATATCTCTTCGACAAATCCAACTGCACAAGGAAATCTAGAGATTTCAATCGGTGTTTCTGCATGGAAGGAAACTGGGGTTATTGGTGCTGAGGCACTAAGGACAGAAACCGCTGTATATGGTGATTATAAACTAGGTATCAACACTATTGCTAGAGCAGTTTCTACAGATTATGAAGATGGATTTGTTTCTACTGCAACATATCCAAGAGCAAACCTTGATGTTGTTGGTAACACATTTATTAGTGGTAGGACTCAAACCACACTATCTGATGGTAGTGGTGGCACACCAGTAGCAACTAAGCACGCATTTATTGTTGGTGGTGACAGTGCAAATCCCGATTCTACTGCTGAATTTAGAGTTACAACTACAACACTATCTCAAGATGGACGCACTGAAGGTGCAACTGCCGATATTGATAATGGTAGAGTTGGTATTAACGTCAATGACGCAGCACTAGATAAAAACTTCGTTGTTTCTGGTGACGCAAGAATTACTGGTGACTTCACCTTTGAATCTGACATTGATGTTGATGGTGGCGATATTCGCTCTACTGCTGCTACATTCAACATTGCTAATCAGACCAGCACTACATCATTGAATCTCACTGGTTATGCTGTAAATGTAGCGATTGCTGACCTAGCAACGGCAGACCAAACAATCAATATTGGCACTGCGGTAACAGGCACAAGCACACTCAATGTCCACACAGATTCTATTAATTCTACTGTTAATGTAGGCACGGTTGAAAATACTGGTGCTGGAAATATTTCCAGAATCACTTTAGGTGGTGCATTTGCTAACAAGCAGGCAAGTATCTTTAACATTAAGAATTATCAGACAATCGTTGATGGCATTCTCACTATTAATGGTGGAGAAATCAATACAACATCTCCTGATGGTGAGTTTACTCTCTTCCCATCTGGTATCACCAAGTTAAATATTGGTCTATCAGTTGGTGAGTTGACTCTTGGTGGTGTTGCTGGTGAGACTCAAATCAGAAATGGCATTAGAGTCCAAGGATCTGCATTCTTCGAGTCAGACATGACTCAAAATGGTGGTCTTAAGAATACTAATCTCGGTATCGATAGAAACATCTTCGGCACGATTCGCATTGCTACCTTGGCGAGAAGTAGTAACGTTGCAACGGTAACTACTATTGACCCACACAACTTAACCACTGGTGATACAGCAGAGATTGATTCTAGTGTAGATTCATTCAATACTGTAAATGCAGTATCTCTAACTGTTGTAGACAACACCACATTTACTTATAGCAATACGGGCAGTAATTTCTCTGCCGCAGCTGCTACAGGTACTGTTATTACTGGTGTTGGTCTCAATCAGTCAACAGGCACACTTGCAAATCTAAACATCGACTTCTTCAGTGTTGTTGATGACTTTAGTGGAGTTGTCAATATCACTACAGTAACTGCTAATAAGATTATTGTTGATACAAGTGGTCACTTCTTCAATACTAATGAGTCAGTCCAGTTTATTGATGTTGGTAATTTAACTGGTGTCAATACGACTTCTACTTATTATATTGAAAGCAGAGATGCTCTAGGATTCGTCCTTAAGGATGTTAATGACAACACGATTACCGTTTCTCTTCAGCAAGGTAGCACCGATGCTGGCACTGCAAGAATGGTTCTTGCAGAGACAACTGTTGATACAGTTGGTGGACAACCATGGGGTGATGATTCATATAAGAATCAGATTCTGAATGGTGTCCAGACATACTTGCTACCAATCAGCAATCCATCTGGCATTGGTATCAGTGAGTTGTATTTGGTTGGCACAGAAATTGTGCAGACGGTCAACTTCCCAACAACTTATGTCCCAGATTCTCCTGTCCCATATACCGTTGAGGTTATTAGAGGACAAAGAGGTACCGCACAATCTGCACAACCAGATGGACAAAAGGTTGTAAGATTGATTGAGCAGCAAAATGCTTCTTACATCTCACCTAACCCAGTCACTGCTCTTGATACTACAATTAACGTTGCAGAATTCTCTGCTGCTATCAAGGCAGGTGACCTATTCCGTCTCAATAAGACGGACTTAAACACTGGTGGTGAATATACAAGAATCACGGTAATTAACCCTGCTGATGCTCAGTCCTTCACTATTAATAATGGTGATTTCGGCACCACTGTCTTGCCTAAGGACCCACTTGAAGTCTTTAAGACTATCTCTACCACTGGTAACACACAAATTAGTGGCGACGTTGTAATCGGTTACGATACTACGAAACCATTCATCAACGCTGCAAATGACCAGAATCTTGCTGATGCTTACGGCAAGACTAATAGTGAAGCAACTGGTAGCACACTAGAAACAACTGGTGGTGGTAATCTAACGGTCCACAACTCAATCGAGTTGAGTGGTAATACTTCTACTTCTACTCCTGAAAAACAATACTTCGTTATCACTAATGGCACTCTACCTAAATTCTATGTTGAGTCTGCTTCTGGTGACACAAGTCTATACAATGGTGCAGACCTCAAGATTTTCAAAGATTCCTTCTTTGCAACTGGGTCATTCGACAAAGGCAGGACTAACAGTGCAACTAATATCGCACTTGAGGTATTGGGTGCAACTGGTAACACTAAGATTGCTGGTACACTAAGGACTGGTGACGACTTTGCAGTTGGCACACTTGCTAATCCTGCAAATCCTGAGAGTGGAAGCAATGCTCATACCTCTAGATTCACAGTTGATGCACAAACTGGTGACACATACGTTGGTAGATATCTAGAAGTCAACGGTGTATCTTCTGCAAATCCTTCTGACGCTACTGAGATTGTCCAAATCAACAACTTGGGCGTCAGTGGTAATAAACCATTCACATTCAGGCAAAATGCTTCTATTGAGGCATTCGGTCACGAAAACTTCTACAACGCAAACGGTGGTAGAAAGACGGTGTTTATTTCTACACAGGGCAATACAGATGCATCTGCTGAGTCACTAGAGTCTAACTTACAATATCTCGTCATTCCTTCATCTACACTTGTATTGAGATTGCCTAACGATGCAATCACTGGTGATACAATCAGAATTGTAGACGTTGGTGGTGCTCTCAACTTTGCTAATAATCTAGTTGTTAGAGCGCCAAGTGGTATTAAGGTCCAAGGGTCAGATACAGGTAGCAACTTGGGTGGTGTTTCTAACTATCCTGGTGGTGAATTAGTTGTCAACACTCCGAATGCTGCTTTCGGTCTCATCTTTGTGGGTGACCAAGATTTAGATGGCAACGGTATTCCCGATGCATTCCAAGGTTGGTGGTTAATGGAGATTTAATATATGGCATTTGCAGACGCAGCAAAATATAACGAAGTAAGAAAAATGAGGGGGTTGCCCATCGGGACTATTGTCCCTTGGGCAGCTGAATCTTCTGCGATTCCTACTGGTTGGTTGGTTTGTAATGGTCGCAATAACGATATTGATGAATATCCTCTATTGTATGAAGCTATTGGTAATGTATATGGAGGCACTGCAGGGTCAACTTTCAAAGTCCCTGCCTTGACAAATAATCAGAAAGGTATTGTAGATATTTCTGAAGGTTATTTCACTGTTTTGCAAAGTAAAGGTGCTGCTCATGAACCACAGTATAGCAGTAAATCTGATGATGAATTTTGGAAATTAGTCGGCGGTGGAAATAATGGTAATGAAGCTGCTAATACACAAAGCACTTGGCAATCAACAATTGATTTAGTTGGTGAATTTTCTGGGTCTCCAGATTTCTTAGCAACCTATGATGATATTACCATGACTGAGGGTAGTTATTTTGGTATCTCTATTTACAATTCATATAATTTGATGGATTACCATATGAGTATGCATAGTCATGGTATTGCTAACGAATCTTCAACAGAAACAACAGCATATAATCATGATAGTCCTGGTCAAGCAGTCCGTTGTCCTAGTGGTGGATGGCCTGTTGGTAGTTGTAAGATGGTTTGCACTCAAACTCCTTGTTTGAGAACCAGAAATGGTCTTAAGTATGCAAACAATAGTGGTGACTTGAATAATTCTTTTGGTTACTGGTCATCACCAGCTGCAGGTGGAGGTAGTGTCCAACCTGTTCCAGGTGGTGAAACTGCATCTGGTGGTTATTATCCTGGTGATGGTAGATGTGGAGGCAATATGACTTGTGCTTCATTTAGTGGTAATGACCTAATTACCTTTACTAGCTTGTCTAGTGATGAGAAGGCAGATTCTCAACCACATAACCACACATCCAGTCAATTTGACTTTGAAGCAGATTTTTCGGTGACAAGTCCTGGTATTGTTGATAATGTGAAAATAAATACAGTTAAGATTGTTAATTCTTCTGGAGAAAATTTTGGCAACATAACCGCTACAACAGTTACTCCAACTTTAGATATGGTTTTCATTATCAGAGCATATTAATAAAATGGCAAGTTATTCTTACGAAAAAGGTAAATATGGCGGACCTTGTGGGGCAATCTTCCCATTTTTTAGGCAGATACAAGGAAATTTGCCTACTGAGCAAGATTATGAAGATTTTATTCCTGCTGGATATTTGAAATGTAACGGTCAAATTTTATCTGCTGACCAATTTCCACAACTTGCCGATTTGTTAGGAGTTGGCGAAGCTTGTCTTTATAAGAAAGCTAATACTACATTGGCAGAAAGAAATGACTCGGGCACTGGTGGCACATTTCAACTACCAGATTTAGGTAGTAAATATATTACTACAGCATCTAATCCTGGTATCTATAGTAATGATACTACCCTCAATCCAACAACAAATTTGGAAGTCCAACGTGCTGGTATTGCAGTACAACTTGCTTCAAACGGTGATGAAGTTGATTTCACATATACAGGTGAATTCAAATCAAATGGTGTATCTTCATTGAATTTTGTTGGTGTGTGGAGGACAGTTTCTCCTCCAAGTAAAACACCCTCGACTACACTTCAAATTGGTAACTTTATTGCTCATGGTCATAGAGGCACACATACTATTGCTCACTCCATCAACCAAAATAACCAGGGTATGGCAACTGGGTCTTGGGCTGGTGCTTTTTATGGCGGTGGTATTTTATGCTATCAACCAGCAAAAGTTATATGTACTGCTGACCAAAACTATGGCGTGACTTTTGTTTCTTTGGACATTACAGAATCTGGTACAGAATCTGAACATACACACTCATTAAGTAGTGTTAACTTGAGCACATCATATAGTGGCAGTATTCCTTCTACTACTATGACAGCATCTGGTTTGACAACTACTGTTAAAATGAAGACAAAAAATACTTTTAAAATGGATGATATTGCACCAAAATTCATTCTCTGTGAGTATCTAATCAAGTATTAAAGACCTATGGCAATCACTATTAGCTCACTGACTCCTGCGGAACCCATTGTTGTAACTGAAGGAGATACTATCAACTTTGCTGTAACAGCAAGTGATGATGGTGGTGCCTCTTTGTCTTATGAATGGCAAATTTCTAATGATGGGGGAAGCACTTATTCTGCTAGTGGTCTAACTGGAAATACTAATACTTTCTTTAATTTAGGACCTGTAGATAGTGGTGTCAATGGCATTTTTGTGCGTGTTGCCATTACTAATGGTGTTGATACAATATACAGCGACCAAGAATCTGTAGGTAGTAGGTCTGTTACTGTTACTGCTGCTCCAATTATTTTGGCATTGGTTGAAGGTACGGTAGATGATTATCCTGTATCAGAAACTATCGATGTTAATGACCCATTTGATTTTACAGTAACATCATCTCTACAAAATGAAGATATTTCCAATCCTTCTAATGTAAACCAAATTACTATTGTATGGCAAGAAAGCACAGATGATGGTAGCACCTGGACAAATATCAGTGCGGGTGGAGATTATAGTATAACTACTTCTACGGAGCAGTTTACAACTGGTGGCACGACTGCATACTATAGAAAATCTACTCTTACTGTAACTAATAGTGGATATTCTAGAAACTTATATCAGTATAGGTCTAGAATAAGTTATACTGGCGCAAGCAACACTCCTGTAGATACTGCTGCAATTATTTTGTATGTGCAACCAGTTATTAGTATCTTTAAGCAACCTGGCGTTGACCCTCTAGACACAGAAACATTCCAATGCTATAAAACTGGTATTGCAAATAGTGGTCAATTAAGAGTAAGTGTAGGCGCTGTTTCTACTGCTGGACAACCATTATCATATGAATGGCAGTTATCTGTAGAAGATGCGAATGGATTCCCAGAACCATGGGCAGTTGCTGATGATGGCACAGCTGGCGGCACTAATCAGGGAGGAGCATTAACAAACTCATATAGATTGAAGAGTGGCACCAATCACACATCACCTGTTTTAGAGTTAGATAGATTTATTTTCTATAATGTAATTGCATTTAGATGTCAAATTACTGGGTCTGCATCTGAACCTCCAGTAACTACAAATACTTACTATGTTTATCCTAATGATGTGCAAACTGCGCCAGTTTTGCCAGCATCATTTCAAAACATTGAAGATAAGTATGGTAACATCACAAACAGAGACATCTATCCCGATCCTGAGCAAACGGCATCAATCATTGGCGAATTAAATATCGCTAGAAATACTGGATTGAATGGTGATGTCCAGATGGTTATGCAACGTCAAAACCCAGGTGAAACCACTTGGAATGATGTATTGACTGGCACGGAAGAACCTACAGAAGATTTTCTGGTATCATATACAGCATTTCCAACAAATGATGTTGAAAATGTTGAGTTAACATATGAAACTCCCCCACTTAGAGTTGCTGATGATGATGGTGCTAAGTATAGAGTTAAAGTAACATCGTCTGCGGTTTGGACTGGTAGCAATACGTCCAAAACATTAACAGAGTTTTATTCAAATGAAGCAACATTAAATGTATATCGCACAGTATACATTTCTAACCAACCATCTGATGCTTCTGCGTTTCCAAATGAAGGTGCTGCTTTCTCTGTAACTGCAACTCCATCTAGTGGCACTGCTAATGATATTTCATATCAATGGCAGTATAGTACAGACAATCTAACATTCATCAATCTCAGTAACGGTGGAATTTATTCTGGTGTTACTACGTCTTTGCTTCAAATTTCTTCAGTGCCTTCAACTATAACATATCCCCACTATAGATGTGTGCTTTCGGTGCCTAATCAATTAGCATCGGTAACAACTCAATCGGCAGAATTATATGTAAAACAGGATTTATTTACGTCTATTACAAATTTAAATGACCAACAAGTAGATGAAAATTCTGTAGTTTCTTGGACTGTAGTTGCTACGTCACTATCTGCTTCTGCTCCTTCGTATCAATGGGAGAAGAGCACTAACTTTGACCCAAATAATGCTGCACAAGCAACTTGGACTACTATTATTGGCGAGACATCAGCAACATTTAATATACTTAGTGCGGCATTATCTGACGCTGCTTTCTATAGATGTAAAGTTACCAGTTTTGGTGGAACAGTGCAATATACTAATGCGGCACAACTATCAGTTACTGCACTAGTTATTAGTATTTTGACGAATATCGCCACCACTTATGAAGTGTTAGAAGGAGTTTCTGGATCCCAAACATTTGAGACAGAGGCACTTGCTTCCAATAGTGGAGTAATTACATATCAGTGGGAGTATAAACAACCTGGCGGTTCATATCAAGCTGCTGGTAGTGGATTTAATAATTCTGATGATGACACTAGATTTTATACACCAGATGCTTTTACTAGAAGTGAAAATGGCATTAAATTAAGATGTAAAATTACTGCTGATGGTATTCCAAATCCAGTTTATACCAATGAATGCACTATCACAGTTAACAGAAGATTGACATATGTGAAGGCACCTAGCAATCTCGCAGTCACTATTGGCACAACTCTAGTTATTGATATCAACCCTACATGGACTGGTGGTACTCCATCATTCCAATGGCAAGATGGTGGCAATGATATTAATGGAGCAACAACATCTTCACTCATTATTCCAAATATTGACTCTTCGTATAATGGTAAAGTTTATAGATGTGAAATTACGTTAGCAGATTGCAATCAATATGCATATACACAAAATAATGCTGTTGTGGTGCAATCTGTTAATGCGACAGATTATACTCAAACTGTCACTATTGCTACACAAACTGCTGCCCAAAAACCAAAATATTATAGTAAAGAAACTGAAAAGTCTGGAGCATCTATTGGCACAGTTATTTGTATTCCAAAACCTGATGGTTATACACACAACCCCGCTTCAACTTCTGATGATATTAATGATTGGGATTGTGCTAAATCTGGTACTAATGGCACATCAGCAACGTCTACAGTAACGTCTGGTAGCGTTTATAACGCAAATAAACAATCCTGGGTGAATCCTTCTGGATATCTAGGATCACCAAAACCTACTCATTCTACACCTAAGTGGCTTCTAGAAGATGATAGATTTAAAGGATTCATTGAAATGCGTGGTCAGTATGTAAAAGCTGTAGACTTCCCAGAGTTAGCGAGGATGCTTGGCACTACATATGGTGGTAGCATTACTGGCACATATCCAGCATATAATACTTCTGATTACTTTAGACTGCCACTTACATATGGCAAGAAGATGATGGGCACTGGTAACGTCAGTGGCAACTCTGGTAGTGTTTCTGTTATTCCTGAATATGCTCCTGATGGCACATCTGGTGGTGATAAATTACAACCAGGATCTATTGGTGGTGTATATAATTACATTAAATCTGCTCAGCTTCCACCAGGGTCAACTGGCATTACTGGTGACCCAGATGGCACAGCAGATGGTAGTATTAACGCAGAGACATTTACTATCGGCACATTCCAGACAAACGGTTGGGAAACCGTAGAAGGATTTGTCCAACCTGTATTCTCTGGCACAGTTACATATACATTGCCAAATGCTGGAGATGCCTTTACAGCAAATCCAGTACACGCACATAGTGCAGTCTCGATTGGCGCACTGGATAATTATTATGCAGTTAATAGTGGTTGTAATGGAAACAACGAGTGTTTGAATACATGTGGTTTCCCAGGATCTTTTAGACCTACTGCTGGCGGTGCTGGCGAGATTATAGAAGGTCCATATGGATTAACAGACTCTACTGCTGGTCAGTTGCATACACATACTGCAACTGGTCTGAATGGTAGTTTTGATATGGTCACAGATGCTGGTATGATTATCAGCGATACTACAGCAAGAATGAATTTACAATCTAAACAGTTATTTGATAATGCTACTAGTTTCTATCTCAGAAACAATGAAGCAATTCCTGTCAATGCAGCATACTTTAGATTGAGATACATGATTAAAGCATACTAAATACTTTTATCCCTAGGAATTCACGATGGCAATCAAAGTTGGTGATCGCGTAATTACTCTGCGATTACAAAGGCAGTCACATTACGGAGATCTCGTAGAAAGATATATTAACTACAATGGTAGTAGGTTAGATCTTTCGGAATCGGAGTTTAATGATTTCTTATCAAAAATGCCATCTTTGTGGAATTCTGATAAGGATAAATTAACTTATTTTGTACTATTTGAAGACAAGTCATATCTTGCACAAAGATATAAAGAAGTATATAACTTTGGCACTAGGGAAACAGAAGAAAAGTTATATAATTTTGATGAAGCAAATGAGACAGAATTGAATGCATTTGTTGCTTTCATTGCAAATTATTATACTGCATTAAAACTACAAAGGACTGAGAATTTTTATGAGTCCATTGTAGAGAAAGTTGCTGATGTTTCATACATGAAGTATCAGTTGCTAGAAATGAGAGCAAAACAGTTGAAAGAAACTGATTATATTGTGCTACCTGATTATCCAATCAGTGACGAAGAGAAGCAACAATGGATTGCATATCGTCAAGAATTGAGAGATATTACTAATCAACAAGCGTGGTTAGATAATAATTTCCAATCTGTGGTAGTCCCTGTAAGTCCTAGACCTAAGGACCAAATTGTTGATATGTTTAATATGGTTGGTAGTGCATATGCAAATGCTGCTGATTTGCCACCATCACTACTAGAATCTGTCAAGGAAAATATTGACGGTCTTGGTATCAGTGGTATTATTGAAAAGTGGACAGAAATCACACTTAAGGTTGAGATTCTTAAGGGTATTGCAAGCTTGAAAGTACCTGAAGGATTAACCACTGATGAATTAACTGCTATCGAACAATTAATTCCTCATGGTGCTACTGATTTAGTCCCAGAAGACCAACTAGAGAATCTAGATGCTGCTACTAGAGGTCAGTTAGATAATTGGAATGATTATCTAAGGTCCGTAGATGATAAAGTTGATGCTGTAAATGCTAAACTTCAAGAGCTTTCTGCTAACTTTACGCTATCTGATGTTATTCAGAAGATTGCAGCAGACATGAAAGAAAAAGCAGATGCTCATGATGCCCAAGTTGCTGCAAGTAGATTACTTGAAGACCTAACAATCGATGATATTACGGGTGAAGAATGATGAATTTTAACGAAGATTATTTCTATGTAGAGTCTGTTTTACATCAGTTATCTAAGAAATCTGGTGGACCTGTAATGTATATGAGAGCAGATGGTCCTAAGTCAGTGACTGATGCTGCACAATTAGAAGATATCTGGGATTTTTACATTGGTAAGTGTCCTCTAGATATTATCAATGCATTAAAGTCTAGGGGAGAAGTTTACTACTATCCTAGGACACAGACAGCAGCAGATAATGCTTTCCATGACTGGTTTCCTCAAAAGAAACAGTTGTTGGATGAGGAAATGGGATATTACATTTATGCTGAGGTTATAAATGTATCTGAGGGAGTGCATAATGTGAATGGGTGATAACTATGAGTCTATATTCTGGTAAAGCGAAACAATATATCACTAATTTATTTGGAAAGCACAACGTCAAGTTAGAATTTGAAAACCCACAAGAATTATCTAATGCTCTAGAAGATGTCATTAGAAATTCTGTAATACTTCATATTGCATCATCAAAGAAGAGACTTTGTGGTGCGGAGATGAAAGAGTATGACGTATTCAAGCGAGAGTATCTCTCTAATATCAGAGGGTATACTTATGCGTGGCTGGGTATTCTAGCAGACGAAAAGATTGCCACTCAGATACAATCAATTAAGAAAGCATATTATTACTTTGATGGATTGCTTGACCTAGCATCTCCATGGGCAATTTCATATATTCAGAATACTAATTCTATTGAAGGGTATTACTATTCATTTTCAGAGAAGAATCTTTTGGGTAAAGACTCTGAATTTGTTGAGCAAGTATATGATAGCATGGAGTTATCCGAGAAGAGTAGAGTATTTCTACGAAATCTGAGAGATACCAATCCAGATACATTTAGTGTGCATTACTTAGCATTTGATACTAATAATATCCCTAGAAAGATGGGATATAGGAGCACGGTTGGTGATGCAGTAGCAAGTAACTTAGAAGATGTGTATGGTGATTACATGCATATGTCACAGGTATTTGAGTGCCTTAAAAGAGCATCTGATTACTCTACAGAGGTAGGATTTCAATTTATACCAAAGAAAAATTATTTTGGTATTGATATCAATGTAGTAAATGATGATGTGATGGGATGTGTAGATGCTATGCAATCATTAGGTATCATTGGTGATGAAGAATCTGCATACATGAAGACATTATTTGTGCAGGGATTGGAGAGAGATATTTCTAATGTGACCTGGAAGTTTAGGTGGTCATCTCCAACGAAATTTACAATCAAACAGTATAATTATTACGATAGGGACAAGCACCCACGATTTGTTTGACAAAACCTCTAGGATGCTATATACTGTTGTGGCAAGGAGAAACCAATGACGACCCCCAACTGGCAACATCACTCAAAGAAGGACCAGAAGCGTCATCTGAAACCACAAGCAATGCGCCAAGCAAAAGCAAGGCGTCAAGCACTCAAGCGCAAACTGACATTATCAAAATGACGCATTATGATAGACTGATGGACCGTATTTCATCAGAAATTTATTTGTTTTGGGAAGATGGTAAAAAAGGATTTGATTGGGATGAGGGCTTGGCAGAAGAAAAATCTTATGCTATACTCAAACTGGTCGAAGAGTTTCAACAAACTAGAGTAGATTTGAAAAAAACACGATGGCGAGCTTCAGATTAAAAATATTTGATAATTACTCGCCTGATGTGGATGCTATCAGACAACATGCTATAGAAGATACATACTATCCACCAACAGTAAATGATTGGTGGTTAGGATTTAGGTCCAGAATGTATACTGATAAAGAAAATAATGTTGTTGGTGAATTGTGTAGACATATTGTCAAAGATTTAGATAATCAATTTTATCGTGGCAATAAATTTAAATTTGAAGGATACTTTCACTATTGTCCGTTAGTGTCTCAGCAATTTGCTGGTCCTGAAGTATGGGAAACTCTTCGTTTTCATCGTGATTACAAATCAAACTTTGCTGGTCTATATTTTATAGCACCAAATCCTACTGAATATTCAGGCACATCATTTATTAAAGATGATGAGGAGCATAAAGTTGATAATGTATTCAATCGTTTGATTATGTTTGACTCAAAAGTTTTACATGGTCCACAAGACTTCTTTGGTGATGATATCACTGATGCAAGACTAAATTTTGTTTTCTTTTCAGAAAAGGTATTTGACTTATATGGCACTAACTAAATCAGTTGAAGATTCACTCAACGAAGCATCTGCACATTTACGCAATGCACTTGCATTTGCTGCAAGAAATGAGCGACCAGTTATTTGCAATCAAATTGCAAAGGTGTTGAGTGATATTGATGGTATCGGGTCTATGGAGACTATTTTTGATACTCTAGAAGAAAAAATTGCAGAGATGGAAGACGATGATTAGTAGACATGAATTGATGCACCATCGCCTACAAGCATGGTTGCGTGAAAATAGTTGTGATGAGTTAGAATATCTGGGAGTCCGCCCAGATATTACTGGTGAAGATAATCACTGGTATCGTATTGGATCACATGAAGTAACCGTAGATTGTATTGAAGATATCGAATTAGTTGGACCTGTTGATGAAGAAAGTCAAAACTACGCCTGAAAACGTAAGAGAAGCACATGAAGCATTGTTTCATGTTACAATGAATCTCCCTGAAGCTGCAGCACACTGTGGCATGACAGAAAAAGAAATGAAGATGACATTCTGGGAGTATCTAAAGTATAACCCACCATCATATAATTATGACACAGAGACAATGGCAGGAAGTCTTCACGATAGTGAGACGTGAGCAAAAGAAACATTTAGAGTTTTTTGATGAAGATAGATATAATGAATTGACAGACATTCTAGATAACTTGTATGACTATGCCTACCCTTCAACCCAATGATAGAGTTAGATTTCTTGGTTGCACACTAGAGCAGCAACGATGGGGAAATAATGATTTTCCACCATGTATTGTTGGTCGTGTGTATACTGTGACGGATGTTGAAGTCCATTCACAGCACACCAAAGTATCTCTCAAAGGCATGATGGGTAAGTTTAACTCAGTGTGTTTTGTGTTGGTAAATCCTAATGACGAGTGAGTTATTCAATCAGCAAGGATATTTACATATACCTAACTTTATTGATGAGACAACTATGTCTCTGTTGAAACATTATTTGTTTCTACGCATTAAAGCAGGACATTCAAATTATTCTGCTACAGAGAAACAAGACTTTCAAGCACCATTCTCGCATTCATTTTATGCTGATCCATTATCAGAAACTATCTTAGATAGAAGTGCAAAATCAATCTCATCTTATATTGGTGAGGATGTAGTCCCCACATATGCATATACAAGAATGTATGGCCGCGGCGATGAGTTAGTAAGGCATAGAGATAGAGAAGCATGTGAAATCTCTGCTAGTCTACACATTGCCAGACCAAAAGGTAGTGAAATAAGTCCATTGTATTTCAGTAAGAATAGAGATGGTAGTGATGCTTCATCTGTATTATTAGAGTCAAGTGATATTGTCATTTACAAAGGATGTGATATCTGGCATTGGCGAGAAAAGTTTGAAGACCACAAGTGGTATCTACAAATGTTTCTGCATTATGTTAGAAAAGATGGTCCCAACAAAGGACACATATATGATAAAAGACCAATGCTAGGTGTAAGAAAATAAAACCACATTAAAGGATTCTAATGGCAACACTATTCATTTTTTCATTTGTTATACTACTCGTCGTTACCCTTGAAACCACATGGCCTATCAAAAAGAGGAAATAATTGCTGCTCTCGTTAAAGAGTATGAATGGTTATGCCATGATGACTTTGACCCAGAGCAAGACCCCACTCCAGAGGAGTACCTTGACAGTATCAAGGATCTGTCCTATGATGAGTTGGTAGAGGAGACCCAGACCGACGACCTCTTCACCCTTGATAATTTCATGGATGCTTACTCATGACCTACGAAGCAACTGTTGAGTTTAAGTTTGATGCAACCTTCACACCAACCTATGGGACATCCTCCTGGACTTCAGATGATTTTATCCCTGAAGAGCATTATCTCATCACTGCACCAGCAGCAGACCTTAACGCCAAACAATATTTCAAACTTTTTGAAAAGTTTCTCCTCTGTGTAGGAATGGACCCTGCATCTATTCGTTCTGGTGCTATGTCATTGGTATTCAATGACTGTGTGCGTGAAGATGAGCAGCGTAAGGTATGTAATGAGTATGAATTGACTATGGATGAAGACCTGGAGAAGAAATACCAGGAGTTTATGAAGCGTGATGCAGAATGGGCACGACTGAATAAGAGTGAACCAAAGATCAAAGGTGATGATAGTCCATGGGATGCAGAATGAGAGATAAAATTGTTTTCATTCTTCCATTCTTTCAGGTCATCATTGCACTGGTGACACTTTCTAAAATACCCGAACCACCGCCACAGTATTTCTGTAAGCAAGCACAAGATACTTATGGCAATTATGCAGACTTTATTATTTGTAACCCACAATGAGTATCCCTAATTTTAAATCTAACCACGACTGGGAAGCATTTACCCAAATCTTTGATAGTCAGTGGCATTGTAAGCGAGCACTGCTGAATCGTGTCAAGGATGATATGTTCCCTGGTTATGAGTGGTCTGCACTCACATCAAAGACTATTGAAGTCATCAATGACATCGTAACAAGTATGTTGTATGATGTTGATCGTAAGTTTAAAGAGACACATCAGGACTATAAGACTGAGGATGATGAGTTATTCATTCCTTATCGCTCATTCAAAGAGAATGTGCTTGAGGCATTGAATGAAGCACTCACACCCTATGAGTTGCAATACAAGAATGAATGTGATACACTAGCCTGTGCAGACCACTTGACTGATGAGTGATGAAAGAGTTTGATTATGACCTGGATTATAAGCAACTTGACTTCACAGATGCAGAAACTCGCAAACTTTATCGTATTGGAAGGGGAGAGCAAGGAGTGCTACTGGTACGCCCTTACACTGACGATATTCGACCTTATTGGAGGTTTAGAAGTATCCCTGTAGCAGAGGACTCTTCTAGGACAATTTACAACCTGTATAACAAATACAAGGAGCGTAAAGATTTCATCGGTATGGATATGTGTCGCAAGTTTCTAGAGATGGGTTTCACTCGCTCTAGACGTTATGCTAATCATAAATCTGGTCGTAAATATGTAACCAAGCCACCTTATTACCACACTGGTGATAGAGGTGGCACTCCCATATTGCCACAAGAAACTGATGCTCTCACCAGTGAAAAAGCAAAGTGTGCCTCAATCTTTAAAGTTGTTAGAGACTTGGTTGCTGGCGACCCTGTGTATCAACAAATGAGAAAAGAATGGAGGGCATCAGAATAATGTATCCTACTACTATCGTTGAAAACTTTTTTAGTGACCCAGATGCTATTGTAAAATATTCAGAAAATCTTGAATATTTCCCCTCTCAATCTGGACAGTGGCCAGGTGTACGCTCAAAACATATTGCAGAATTAGATTCCAATCTTTTTCAGCATATTGGAGATAAAATATATTCTTTATTTTATCCAGCACCACCAGAAAGATGGTCTCTAGATATGTGGTTTCAACTTATAACACCATATCACGAAGATAAGTGGCACCCTTCCAATAGAGGATGGATTCATCGTGATGTATATTGTAATTTTGGTGGAATTATCTATTTAACAAAAGACCCAGAAAAAGATACTGGCACCTCAATTTATAGAGAAGCGTTAGGATATTCTTATCAACCAAAGAATGAAACTACCATCAAGAAAAATCATTATTTGGGACATGATGTTTTAGAAAATGAATTGTCTGAAGCATGGCAAAGAAATCAATCTCAATACTTACAAACAGTTAGTGTTGAAAATGTATACAATCGTATGCTTTTGTTTAATCCTAGTGTATTCCATGGAGTGAAAACTTTTGGGACTAAACCAAGACTTACTATTGCTTTCTTTTCAAAGGGAGAGATTGGTAATGATATACATCCACCATTGTATAGATAGTATAGAGGCAGAGATACTATGGGAATGTTTGATTATTTCAGGTCATCATATGACCTAGGAGAAGAATTTACAGACGTTGAATGTCAAACAAAAGACATTGAAGATGGCATTGGTGGCACAATGTCTCACTATTGGTTAGACCCTGCAGGATATCTTTACATCATTGATTATTCACATACTGCCGACTTTGTTGAGTTATATCCTGGAGATGAAGGATATAATGAGGACAGAAAGTTTTTAAACTTTCAGTGGCAACCTAATGGCACTAGAGGTAAAGTATCACCATATCACCTAACAAAATATATTGAAGTGTATCCTGCTGACTGGAAAGGTGAGTGGGAAGATTGGCCTCGCTTGCGTATTCACTTCAAATATGGTAGACTAATGGACTGCGACATCATTACAGGTAGGACCTATGGACGGTAATAGCAAGACTACACTCCACCACCGACGCGATGGATTCTCTGCTCACGGAGATTATTTCCCTGGAGTTGATGTAGAGATTACTATTGACAGCACAGATGCTGACGTGTATACTATGGTGGACTACTTCAAACGATTCCTTATTTCTGCTGGTTACTATGAAGAAAGCTTCATCGATGCGTGCTACAAAATCACAGAAGAGCACGAGCTCAAAGAGCAAGTCAAGAAGCAAAAAACTAGAAGCCACCACAGACACCGCATGGGAGAAACTGGCATCGACTCCAACAACTTCACCTTCAACATTGGAGACTACGACACCCAGGAAGACTACTGATAAGTTTCCTTGGGAATCTTTTCCCATCCGACTTGACATCAAGAAGGAGAATCGTGTATGCTGGTTTGAGTGTGAAGACCACCTGAATAAACTTATTCTACGCGAGCAACTGACACCAAAGGACTATACTATTAGCACCAATGGTGTTAAGTTGGTAGGACTTCCCACACCTAAGCGTAGGAGAAAAACCAAATGAAACTGAGAGTAACTATGAGACAATTCGTTGATAAGAATGGCAACACCTGGGAGTGGGAGGAGACTGAAGAGACTCGTCAGGCACTCAAGAAGTTGCATAAAACTTCGGCAGAGACAAAATTACACACACCACCTACTAAACCAACAAAATGAAGACACTTACACTAGACGATTACAAACGCGCAGGTGAAGAGTTTTGGCCTAAGTATTGGTATGTTGCCAAAGAATTAGGTGAAGACGCTAAACCTGAGCAGATTCTCAAGGTTATGGAAGCAGTTGGCACTGTTGCCCTTAAAATTGCAGTCGAAGATAAACTAGCACCATTTGGATTTAATAAGAAGAAAGATGACGGAGACACAGCAGAAGCGTAAAGTAAAACTATCTGACTCTTTCGGTGGCACCGTAGAGAAAGATATTCCTGATGATGTAGTGTGGATTGATGATGCTTTCTACATTAAAAAGACTCGCTTCGGTCTCTATACATCTATCTTAAGAAATCCTCTGGGTCAGCACTTTATCACTGGTGCTACAGAAGAGGGAGTGCTCACAGTATCACGTTGGCATCTCAAATCTATACAAGAGGGCACACTCGATGAAAATACTAGAGTGGTAAATAGTGGCGTTGTTGGTGGTAAACTATGAAACCTACAGAAAACTATGAGCAGTTGATTGAGCGATTCACCAAACGGACTGCACAATTAACTGCTAGAGCAGATGAGTTGTATGATGCATACTCTGAATATGTTAAGATTCAAGAGGACCTAACACGTTTGGTTGGGTCACTACAAGCAGTAGAATACCTAGCATATGGTAAACTGCCTGGTGATGGAAATCACGATGGCATGAAAAACCATAAACCTGAGAATTGAATAATAAAGAGAAAATTAAGAAATCTCATTTTTTGAGGATTCCCTGATAATATAGATATGTTGAATCACCAGACTCCATGTCAGCACCAAAATCCTCAAACCAACCACTTTCTCAAGAAGAGCAGGAAGAAATGAAAGCACTTAGTGAGGCAATCAAATTCCACCCAGCATCTGTACATCCAGACAAAATGGAGAAATATACTGAATACCTTGTGAGGTCTCTGGCAGCATGAAAAAAATCGAATTGCAAGCACAAATTGAATTTTTAGAGCAAAGAGTTGCTATTCTTGAGAGAGAAAATGCTGGCACGACTAATGCATTGTATGAGATTGAAAATAGATTGCAAGCACAACTTGATGCCTTGACTAACTATACTATGCTTAATCGTGAAAATCTGGAGAAACTAAATGACACAGCAGAATGACTCACTTATTGTAGAAGAAACTGAAGACGGTGGACTAACAATCTCATGGGATAAAGAGGACCCAAAATATTCTTGGATGAATGACTTGACAGAAGAAGAAATCAAGAGTATGCTGGCAGTAGCAATCCACGAGATGACGGAAAATGAGTGACCACGCATACACTGACATGGAAATGGACCTGATGATTGCTACTCAAGAAGCCAAACAATGGCGTGAGCGGTTTGAATCTCTCAAGAAAAACTATGAGATGCTGCTTGATGACTACGAGAAGTTGCAAAACATCTATGTAGAAACTGAGGATGAAATGGTTGGTTATCGTGATAGTTTCCTCAGAGAATCTCTCAAACATGATAGAGAAATGACTGAGGTTAAGGCACGCATATCGACGCTAGAGGCAATGATGAGGTCTGCTAATGGTTGAGGGGTTGACACCCCTCTTTTTTTGTACTATAATTACTTTGTAATCAGTTTTCACCATGACTAACTACATCCGCGTCATTGATGGCGTCACCTACGATTTCAATGACTTCGATGTTACCTGGCAATTCGTGAATGACAAGATTGTCGGCATTGTGCAAGAGATTATTGACACTTTTGTGCAGTCTCGTAAGCGTCTGCGTGATGGACGAGAGACCTTTGAATCTTATCTACGACGCATTGAAACTGATAAGAAGCAGCAAACACAGGCAGTCACAAAGCGTGTGCAATATGATATTAACGATGCTCTAGATGAGTTGATTGAGCGTTACAGTCTCCAAGACATTATTAAAGGTGGTGATGGGTCTGGTAAAGATTACATGCACGTCCCCACAGAAACTCCTGTAGAGTTAAAGACATCTGGTGGTGAAGATAAGCATGATGCTTGTCTTGGTAACATCAGTAGTAGTGTGAAGGTAGATGATACTATTGTGATGAGATATAAATTGACTGGCAATCGTCTCAGTCATTGGCAATGCTTCCGCATGAAGAATAGTGGTGAGAAGTGGAAAAACTACAATCCCATTCGCTACAAGAAAGACAAGAAAACTGGAGAGTTTCTTGTTGATGCTGACGGCAACAAGATTCGTCAGGATAGCAGTTATTCCAGTCTGAAAGCACAGGTTAAAGACAAAGACGATATTGTGTGCTATTCTGGTAGCATCGACCTCAAAGACCTCTGGATTTACTACATCAAAGAAGAAATCAATGCTTGAATTAAACACTGTCTACAATCAAAACTGCATCGATGGCATGGATGCTATGGATGCTGAATCTGTTGACCTGTGTGTAACCTCACCACCGTATGATGACCTGCGGACATACAACGACAGCAGCAAGTGGGACCACGAAGTATTCAAACGTGTTGCTAAATCACTCACCCGTGTGTTAAAGCCAGGTGGTGTAATCATGTGGAATGTTGGTGATGCAACCATCAAAGGTGGTGAGTCTGGTAGTAGTTTCCGTCAGGCACTATATTTCATGGAGGAGTGTGGATTGCGTCTGCACGATACTATGATTTACGAAAAGTCTGGCATTGCATTTGCTGCTGGTCCACATAGTGTGAGATACTCACAAGCATTTGAGTATTGTTTTATTCTGTCCAAGGGCAAACCTAAGACAGTCAATATCATCATGGACAAGAAGAATAAGTGGGCAGGTATCTCCTCATGGGGCAATGCTAAGGCACGAAAGAAGAGTGGAGAGCTAGAAGATGCTGGCAAGAAGAGTAAAGCAACGCGAGAGTTTGGTGCTCGCACTAACATCTGGCGAATCATCAATAGCGGTGGTTTCGGTCAATCTTCCAAAGAAGCATACAAGCATCCTGCAACAATGCCTGAGGCACTTGCGCGGGACCATATCATCTCCTGGAGCAATCCTGGCGACGTTGTTATTGACCCCTTTATGGGCAGTGGGACTACTGCTGCAATGGCGATTGACCAGGGACGTAATTACATTGGTTTCGAGATTGATGACGAATACTATCAACTATGTCAGGCGCGTCTCAAGACGCTAGGAGCACGTCTCACGTCCTTCCTGGAGGACACCCAGGAAAGTGGCACAGAGGCGGTTTCCAGCGCCTCCTGATGCCCTATAATTACAAGGTAATCGAGAGACACACATGGGCACCCGCGCTCGCATCGGCATCCAACTGGCAGACAATTCTGTCCTGTCTTCCTATCACCACTGGGATGGTTATCCTGAGTGGTTGGGTCGCATCTTGACCACACATTACAACAGCAAGGATAAAGCATCCTACCTGATTGATGGTGGTGACATGTCCTGTGCCTGGACTAAAGAGCGTTGGACTGGTAAAGAATTGGCACCATATGTCAAGGAGATTAAAGAGAATGAGGAGTATGGTCCTCAGTATTACTCTCAGCGTGGTGAGGATTGTCCTCCTCGCCTAGATGATAGCGTCTTTGAGTATCTCGACAAAGACAATAACGAAGAGTATGCTTACATTTGGACTCTCAGTAATGGGTGGGTATGTTACAACATGCACTCATTTGACAACCGTAAGCAACCCGAACCCGTACAAATCCCTACGGGAGCACTCGCCTGCTGACCAGTTGGCAGACTGTCCACCATTTCCCCACAGGGCACCAGGATGCCCTATAATTACAAAGTAATCGAGAGACACCCATGCAACTCCAAACCTCTGCCACTCAAGTTGATTTCTATCCCGTTGGCACTGGTAAGCGTTACGTCAAGCGCGTAATCTGGCACCCCACTGAGGAGATTTCACAGCAGATGACTTCTTTCTCTACTCGCACCAAGTCTGATATGGTGTATGATGTAAATAACTACATCGCCAATGGTGCTGAGGTTACTGACTTCAACCTTACCGAATACACTGGTAAGGATTACTCTCCCGTATACTGCTGATAACGAG
>Ga0213859_10000116_pt1 | contig 35110 bp, 40 predicted proteins | sample PICome_2_FD_160133 | JGI IMG/M metagenome (GOLD analysis project Ga0213859, IMG submission 160133) | Coastal seawater microbial communities near Pivers Island, North Carolina, United States - PICO304 | ecosystem: Environmental > Aquatic > Marine > Coastal | place: USA: North Carolina...
CCATCTGGGATTACTTCGGTGACATTAATTGTACCGACCATTGACGCATGGAATTCACAAATATAATAATATGTTCCAGGTGTTGTTGGAGTCCAAGATACATTAGCTGAGCCTTGTCCAGTTACGCCAGAAACTTGGTCTCCGGTTCCTGTTGTTTGAGATGTTTTAATGTATAATGGGTGAGCACCAGCAACATTGTTTGTAATATTTAATGTATCGCCAACAACTAAATCTAATGTTGGGTTTGATTGAGCACCAACAAAATTTCCACCTCTGTGGCCACCAGTCATTTCATAACTTGAAGCACCAGATGCTGTGACCGTATTGTTAAATGTTTGTGGCGGATTTGTTGTAGGTCCTGGTCTATTAATTGTTGTTAAATTACCTTCGCTATCATAAGTATCTATTTTGTAAATATCTTCAATAGGAACAGCACCAGTTAAATCAACTCCTACAAATCCCCAGGCTCCTGTGACAACTGTGGCATTACGAATACCAGTTTCTGGATTGACGGGTTTATTTTGATGAAAATCTAAAACACCATTATATGCTGCAGCAACACCATTTGAAAGATATACAACTCGTAAACTTGAAACATTACTCCAACCACAATATTTTCCGCCAGCAGCACTTAAAACTCCAATAGCGTGAGCACTAAAAAATGTATTATTTGCTGAAGCTTGGTCATTATCAACTAGACCAGAATCATAGTCTGTCCAGTCTGTTTTTACAAATCTTGGATTATTATTTTCGTCTAAAAAATCTGGGTGAGTATATGCATATGAATCGTATGTGTTTAAAGGAGTACCTGCTTCAACAGCTACAATATCAACATATTCACCAGCAAAATTTTGTTTTATTGTTGCTGAAACTTCTGCATCTTCTCCATCAGATGTAAAGAAACCTACAGGCCCCGTATTTGCTGTAATATCTACTCCACCATGAAACCAAAAACTAGTTGGAGAATAATCTGCTCCGTTTGTACCAGATGGCGTATTGCGTGTTTCGAGGGTAGTATTTCTAGAATATTCAGGAGTAGTTGGATATGCTGCTTCATAAACATCATATTCACGTTCAACATCTATAACCAAATCACTTTCATGTAATGCTGAAACTTCGTCCTCTGTCAATCTCATAGAGATTAAACTATCAAACATATTTAGATTGGATACGACTTCCAAACCAGCACCCGGACCAGTGCTTAAAAATGCTGCTTCGTCTGTACCTGGTTGAAGAATAACCGTGTAAATATGTTTATTCATATATTAAGACTCTAATGGTAAACCGACTAGTGTTGTTGTAATCGTAGCAGATGCTCCCGAAGTATTTGTAATTGCAACAGGTATTACTGTTTCGCTATTGTCAACCCAACCGTGGATACCAGGCGTTACTTTAAATGTTGTTCCACTGCCGCCGGTAGCAATGAACTCGGCAATAATACCAGCGCCCTCTGATGGGTCTTGACCTTGTGTTCTACTTGCATCAGCTGTTCTTGATGCTGTATCAGAATAAATTCGAATCCAAGCGTCTTCGTCTACAATGACTTTATATAGAAGATATGAAATACCAAGACCATTAAACTGAATGTTTCCTGTGGCTCCATCTGCTAATGTTGTAGAGACGCCTTGTTGAGTTCTTGAAAGACTAGCTCCACCACCACCTCCAGCAGAAGCCCATTGGTAATCTGAACCACTCCATTGTAAGAATTCATTAGCACCTGCACCAGATGTATTTAAATGAGAATCAACATCAGCATTTGCATATCCAGCAGCAGCACTTAATACACCATTACTAGCTGTAATATTATTACCAGCAAGGGCAGTAGCAAGACTAGCGATTGTTGCCTTTTTGGTATTATTACCATCAGAACTATCAATGAAACCAAAACTATCAGATGCGACATCAACTGTTTCAGCGGTGACACTATTTAAATCAGTACCACTGCCGCCTCCGCCTCCAGAAGCATCAATTGTAATTGTGTCTAATGTATTGTCCGTTGATATTGTAATATTTGAACCAGCAATTAATGTAAGAGTATCACTAGAATTATCAGCTTCAACTGTGGTTTGACCAGCAACTGCAATTTTATCAAATGCATTTCCAACAGCTGCAGCGAATGTGACGCTGTCAGTATTTTGGTCAGTTGTAATGGTAATATTTGAACCGCCTACAAAGTTAACGGTATCAGTAGCACTATCAGCAACAACACTGTTTTGGCCAGAAACAGCTATCGTACCAAATGTATTTGCGGAACCTCCGCCACCAGAACCTAAATCTGATTGATTTGCAAGTTCAATCCAACTTCCAGCGTGGGCGTAATATAATTTTCCGGTATCGTGTGCGTGTCCTATACAACCGTGATATGTACCTGGGTCAACCGCATTTAATTCTGCGAGTGTATTGTAGTAAAATGATATCTTGTGTGGTCGTCCGTACAAATCAATATTGCTATTTGAATCAAATAATCCAGTAGCATTTGTACCATTACCTATCGCAAGATATATTTCATTAAAATTGTCGTTTGTTTTATCGAATGCATTTCTTAGCGGGTCACCTGTCCCGTCATTAGCGGATGCACCGATGTTAATAGTTTGCTTGGCCATAGCTTCCTCTTAATTAAAAATCTTTAATTTAATATTTATTCTAGTAAGTGATGTCATAATTGTTTTCAAAGAACTTTTGGATTAATCTTCTCATGTCTGTAGACACAGTATGTCCTACATTATCATTTAAGAAAATTACATCTCCATAATCTGCTAAGAAACTAGCAGAACCATAGGCTGTTCCAGTTAACGCCTGTGTTCCAGCATATCCTTGCGATTCAGCAAATCTGAATGCAGAATCCACTGCAGATAAGAAGTTCATTCCAACAAATGCACCACCATTATATGGAACGGTATTATCGTTCCTTCCGTTTAATTGTAAAATCTTTCTTTGTGGCATATTTAATTGTGCCGTATCATATCCATCGTTCGCATAAGCATCACCAGTTTGTTCGTGGTCAGATGGATAGAAGAAATCTCCAGATCTATATTGGTCATCATTTGTCTGTGAGATTATACAAGCAACTACATCAACAGCTGTATCATTAATTTCAACAGCAGCTCTCAATGCGAGAGCACCTCCATTGCTTGTACCTAAAATTCGTATTTTGGTTTCGTCAACATTATTATAAAGCTTGAGTTTATCAATTAAATCTTCAAGCATTTCAATATCTGGGCCATTACTTGATTCATTTGAAATGTTCCATGAATTATCATATCCATCAACACCAAGAAGAATATGGCCCGGCAAATCAGCTGCCCAGTTAGCAACTTCTGCTGCTCCATTACCACCAGAACCGTGTAATAATATTGCTACTGGATATGGAGCAGTTCCAGTAGATGGCATACCTACCGTCACTGTGTAATCATAGAAACCTTGACTCCAATTTTTCTGCACAGTTAAATCAGGTCCTGAATTAATATTTAATGTTAATCCACCAGTTCCACCTGGTTCGTGGTCTGCAGAAACAAATGTACTATCAGCTGTATAATTTGTGACCGAAGCTCTCAAGTCTGCAATATTTGCAATATCAAGAGGTGAGCCACTTCCATCATCATTAAATAATCTTAGGAATCTTGCCTTGGTTGTATCATCTACTTTAGATTTATAGATAAAATCACCAAACATTTTTGTACCAGCTAAGTGTACATTTTCTTTTAATAATTTTTCGTATTGTTCTTTACCGAGTGTTGATTTAATTTGATATGAATATTCTTGGTAAAAGTCACTATCCTGAATTCGTTGACCTGATTCATAATAATTTACAGAACCATTTGCTGATGCGATATATCCATTAATATGTCCAGAATAATCAGCCCAGAAACCCTCTGTTTTTCCTTGTGTATTTGCTATAACTGTACCAGCAGCCTGTGGAATTCCATTTGCGTTATTTAAGGTTGCAAATGTATCGGTATTATTGAAATCAATTACTTTATTTGTCGTATCGACATAACCTAAACCTGAATTTTCAATACCCACAGCCAAAATTTTACCAACAGCAAATTCTGTATCAGTATTAATAACTGCATTATCACCATACGATTTAGGGTCACTATAATCTATTGTAATACCAGTGACTGTGTAATCGTCATCATTTGGTCTTCTAATTGTTTCTGTTTCAGTAAATCCATAATAACTGTAAGGGCGAACCGTAATGGAACCAAATTCAGTATCGGTTGACATTACCAAACCACTCAAAGAGAGATTATCTGCATCTCTAATAACTTCACCAACTGTAAAGTTTCCTGCAATACCTGGTTCACTGAATCTTAAAATTTGATTTTTTCTTTCAAAGTTTTTAAATACATCATCTTGTGCAATTGCAAATACATCATTTACATAATCGGAACCTGGATTAATATTATCAAAATCAACAATAGTACCTATCGTTAAATCTTGAATATCGAATGCATCTTCAATCGCTGTGGTAGAATTTACCGGTGAAGCAGAACCTGACATAGGACCAAATGCTTCATAATCAGCTGAATTGAATGGAACATTATTTGCATTTACAAATGGAGCAACCGGGTCTGTAATTACTGAAACAACTGTTGAATTAGTTAAACTTGAAACAATAACATTTGTATTTGCATTTCCACCATCCGGATATAATATTCCCGGTGACGAATTATTTAAAGGCGTAATTTGATTAATCGGGCTGATATTAATATTTGTATCTCTATCAACTGTGGATATAATTCTGGCCACATCAAACGAACCGCTGGTCATGTATACGCCAACACTTGATGTATTTTGACCAATTACGGTACCAGTATTATTTGCAGAATCTCGCAATGTTTCTCCAACAACAAAACTTAAATCTGGATTATCTAAAATAATTGACTGATTTGATACTAATAACCTAGTGTTATCTATTGTATAACCAAACCCACCATCCTCTACATTATATCGTACTTCACCAGTGACTTCGTTCGAAAGCTCTGTGACAATTGCCTTACCACCAGAACCATATTCATATACCACATCAAGAATATCTCCAATCTGATTTCCTGTTGTCGCCTCTGGATATTTTGTATCAATTGTAATTCCACTTAATGAACCATTTACCTGACCAAATGAAACAACTTCGCCTGCAATATTTGTAAGAATATTATCATATCGTAAGAATGTTCCTCGAACTTCATCAATGTAAATAATTGGAGTTTCGATACCATTTAATACAACAAGGTTAATTTTTGAAACAGCTGCCATTGCTCCAGATGCAGAACCTGTAATGTTCAGTGAAACTAGATCTTTATAGCTATATTGTTTCTCAGTTTTTGAAAGAAATAATCCATTGTTTGGAAATAATTGAAGATATATTCCTTGGTTCCAACTACTGTTGGAAGCCTTGAGCATTCTTTTTGCTGGGTAAACAAGTTCAACATCAAACTCTTCAAAGAAAATTGCAAAAAATAACTCAATACCTGCTGCTGTTCCTTTTCTGCGATAAAGGTCAAGAATATTTTTAACAATAAACTTAATAACATCTTCTTTAAGAGGTAAATCTGCAAGGAACTTTTTCTTGAAGAAGATAATCATGTTTGATAATGTGGAATCAATATCCTTTATATCAAAATATCTTCTTGATAGGTAAACGTGTTGGTTGGTTTGTGTTTCTGCGAATTTATAGTAATCTTCTACTAATTGGACTAGCTCAGGCCCATCTTCCCTGTATATACCAGGAAATTGGTGTTTAATAAAAAAGGCTATATTCTTATCAATTTCGCCTTGAGTTGCCATAGCTACTTCCTAATTAGTATGTACTACCACCACTGCCCGATGTTGTGGTGGAAGAAATTTGACTTGATGTTGCACCTATACTTTCTGCTGTCATATTTACTTTTACATCAGCATCTCTGATTATGAATACTCTACCTTTTGGAGCTGTAATATCACTTCTCTTAGTATTTGCACATATTTTAATCCCTGCACCAGTATATGCAGAAACAACAAATTTTGTAAGTTTTACTTCACCTGTTGCATAATCAACTGTACCAGCTGATGGGTTAATAATTTGTTGGTTTGTGTCATCATCAGTCACTGTCATCATTGTGCCAGTACCATCATCTTGTAAAAATACACAAGTACCATTTATATCATCAAATACACTACTCTTAATAGAAGGTTTAAAGTCTTTAAATCCATTTGTACTCTTATATGGATATGGTTTGACTAATTCTGCAGAGAATTTAAATGTTGGATTTGTTTCGATATTTAATGCTGGAGCATATTCGATAATTGGTAATACAGCAATACTATTACTTTGAATACCATCATCTAATGCATCGATTTCAGCATTCAGTTTTGATAATCGTAATGTTTTATCAAAGTCTTCCAAATTAGAATCTGAATGTGTTTGGATTTGAGCTCTGATAAGTGATTCAAGTTCTTGAGCGGATTTTTGAGTATTCTTTGTAGTATATGTTGCGTCAACTGTAATATCAGCATATAAGAATTTTGTCTGTACAAAAATAGGTTCAATACCTAATGGACTCTTTTCTGACAAATAAGAAATATATGCTTGAGCCAATGTGTTGGAAATTAAAAGCGCGTCATCAGCAAGATATGCAGAAATTGCTACCTTTCCATATTGAGGTGGGTCAAGTTCTTCACCACCGTATGCCGATACAGCTGTAAGTTCTGGGAATCTTTGTTTTAATAGTATTTCGTAATCAGATGTGGTCACAGCACGTTCTTGAATTTGTAATGCTTTAGGGGCAAAATATCTAATACTTTCTAATGATTCACGTTCAGCACCACCATTTGCAGCAACAATTGTCTCCACATTAATTGTCGCACCTTCTAAAAATGCTGTTGTAAAACTTGCTGCTCCATTTGGTTCATCACCAGAACAAATACGATACCTTACACGCACATCTTCGAACTCTTCTGGTTGTAATCCAAATTTATTACCACCAAAATAAATTGCATATCTGTTATCAAGATATGGTTCTAAATAAAATACTTTATCCTGTGGTTCGACTCCAAAGATTGTTGTAGCCCTATTGAACACATTCTGGTCCTCAGTAGCCTCTGCGTCAACGAATACAACAATAGAGTCGGTGTCAACTTCATCATTTGTTAACTGAACTCTGAGCACTCCGTCAGCGTCTACAATAAAGCCTTCTCTTTGGAAACTTGTTAACATTTGACCTTCAAAAATAACTACATTTTCGGCCACATATTTTCCAGGTTCAACACGTCTTGCTACATAAACCTCGTTTGTGACAAAATTATATGTTTCGCCCTGATATGTAGCAGAGAAACTACTATACTGTGGAATTGTCACAGTTGAATCTTGCAATGTTGGGTCAGTAATTGTGACTCGAACTGTTGCTGTTGCTGATTTACGAGAGCGAGGAATATAATTTAATTCTTTGGCATGAGAAACTACGCTGTTCTTAAGGACGGCCGAGTCAAGAAACATTTCGTTAAGTGCCATATTGGTATAAAAATTGTTTTGATAACTATTAAAAGCAAGCACATCCAGCAATGCAGACATATTACTTCCTTCAAAGTTATAGTCTTTAAATTGTGTTTGTGTTTGTAAATATACTTTAAGCTGGGATTTGATTGAATCAAAATCCAGTTCGGTTATTGGAGTCTTTGGATTGGCCATCTCTATCTATTCCTTTCTAAAATAACATCTAGCTGAATTGGTTGCTCTTCGTTTGTCACATAAAATAATACGGTCACATTGACCTGTTGTTCATCAATTTGTTCTACAGCTACATCAATTAACTCTGCTCTAGGTTCGTAAATCTCTATTGTGTCTACAACACGTTCTTCGATAAGTTTTAAAGTACCAGGTGTCATGTTTTCAAATAACATTTCACGGATACCAGCACCAAGGTTTGGTTGCATTAATCTTTCACCTGGGTCTGTTAAGATTAAATTACGAATTGCTCTTTTAACAGCGTCTTCGTCTTTTAACAAGGCAAGGTCCTTTGAGATAGGACTAGTTCTTAAATCCTTATAAAAATCAGAATAAAGATTTACCTTTTTGGTTCGTGGTGTAAAAACATTTATTGTCATTGTCCTGGTATCTCTCGTATGTCTAGGTGAATGAAATCATCAGCTTCTGTTGCATATTTAAATCCATTTTTTAATGCGGATTCCATAAATGCAGCAGGGTCAGCCATATCTTTTTTAATGTCAACAACTAAACCACTCAAGTGAGCATTATTTTCATCACCTTCTTGAGCTTCGTTATATTTCTTACTTATCCAACCTTCAGTGATTGTTAAAGTACCACCTATATCTTTTTGTACTCTGTGCAAGTAAACTTTTACATCTAAATCTATTCTTATGTACCCGTATATACCTACACCTTCTTTCTCATCAAATGAATCACCTTCCACTTTAAATGTAGAATCATTTCCTGCGAATACAGCACCACATATAGGTAGATTACCATATTCCTCTGCTGTAGGTTCCGGCACAGTTTCTATTTGACCCGTTGGAGAATAATCTTTCATACCCTCATCAATAGCTCTTGCCTCTAATCTATTTATTGCTTCTTTTCGGGCTGATGGGGAAAAACGAATTGCACCTGCACGGATTGCTGTTGATGTATTTACATTTGATATTGCATTAAGTCGGTTTGCAATTGATTGGAACCTTACTGTATAATCATCTAATGGATTTTTAATGTCATTAAGTAAACCTTCGATGTTTGTAATAAAGGCACAGAATCTTGCAATAAAGAATTGAACAGTCTCTAAATTTGGACTTTCGAATAAACTTATTGCATAATCAATTAATGCTTTAAATTTATCTTTAAGTTTCTTTTTATTTTCCTTTGTAAAGAAAGCACACATTTCTTCCTTTGCTGTCATAATTGGTTTTGATACACCCTTTCTGTAGAAAGTTTGTGCATCTCCAATTACTCCAGAAATATCAAACTGTGCGATAGCGTCTTGGACCTTTTGGAAAATTTTATCAACTGCTTCAATTAATTTCTTTTTGAGTTCTTTTAATAATTTTCGTATAATTTCTTGCTCTCCTAATTTTGCAAAGCCTTCATACGACCTAATTTTATTCATGAACTCTAGCGCGTCTTTAATCGCTCCACTTATTTCGTCAATCAATTCAAAAAATGCATCAATTTGGCCAAAAATTTGTGGCATTCTTCTACAGAAACCACCTAATATACTTTCACTAAATGTATCTTTATAATAAGCATCCAGATTTCTTGCCAATACAACATTTTGTCCATTTATTACACCACTTGGAGTATAATTGTATGAATTAATAAAGTCTGCAAATTCTATGTCTGAAATTGCACCAGTTGACCATCTTCGATCCAAATCAGGATAATCTGTTGTATCTAATGTATCTCGTAATGCATTGACATAGGCATTTGCATCATATAATTCTTGACCATATTTGTTAAACATAATCGCGACAGGATTTGTTTCAGCCTCACTAGCAATATTATCAATAAGTTCTTGAGCAAAAACATCTATTTGATTTAATGTATAACGACCAGCGTCATCGGTCATAACGCCATTATTTAACGCTAATTTATTTACCGTAGTTTGGTCTGTTTTATCTACACAATTACTAGCCATTAGTCAAAAATTCCTCCAATCTTTTTAGCCAAAGATGAAACAACACTTTTTGCATTATCTGATAGTGGAGTATTTACATAACCAGAAACAAAGCCTTTTGCAAAATAACCACCTGGGAAAATCGAAGTAGATTTTGAAGGAGGTTCTGGCATTTCAGCTTGTGAGCCTGCGAATACAGCAGGTAATGCAAAGTTTAATTCTGGTAAAGTAAATAATAACTCTGTTGGAACATTTAATGGAGACACATATGCCGGATTATATGATACAGAACCTGATGGTAATGGAGCTCCTAATGTTGTAAAGTCTCCTCTAATACCTCTAACTGCTTTTGCCTCAAGTATACCAATTGTCTTAACAAAAGGTGAATCAATAGTAGTAGCACCAATACCCCAAATATTAAAGCCACCCGTTCCTGTATTAAAGTTTACATCATTACTGGAAACTGTAAAATCAAGTACTGATGTCACTTTCATAGCAAGTGTTGAATATAATTCCATATCAAGTATTGAGGTTAAATTCATATTATTTGCTTTTGCAATAAATTGTTGACCACCATCTATAACAATAGATTCCTTACCAAATAAATTCATTATACCAACATTTGCATCAATTTTAACATCTCCAGCTCTCATCTGAAGTTGTTCACCACCATTAATATTAAATTGACCACCAGTACCAAAATGAGAATTGCCGTGAACTAAAAGATTATAATCGCCTTCAATCTCTTCTGTTTTATTACCTTTTACATATACATGAGCATTACCATTAATCGTCACTACTGAATGACCAGATGATTCGTGTTTAGTACCAATATTAACTTCGTACCTATCAGCCTCCGCCCTTTCTGTGACAGTTCCTTTGGCATCTATTTGAACATATGCTCCAGATTTGTGGTGAATCATAATTCGCTCACCACCAGGTGTGTCATCTAATTCTATACTGTGTTGACCTGTTTCGATAACTCTATTATATGGATATTTTGCAGAATATGCTGATGGAGGTTCTGCCCAAGTATCATCTGAATTTGCAACTCTTTGGCTGTGTACTCTATTTAAATCTTGTTCTAATATAAATGTTTCTCCAAGATTCTCACCAGTTGCCAATTTTGATTGTTGTGGTAAACCATAACTTCTTGGGTCCATACCTTTCGCTAATGTTTCAGCATCTTTTGGTACTACAACACCCCAACCATCTTTTGCCGGGTCATGTTCAGAAGCATATTGAGAAGGAATTAATCCTAATACTGATGGATGCTGTGCGTTTCTTCCATCAAGAAACATTCCATATACGAACGAATTTAATGGAGGTGGTGGATTATTTGGGTCATAGTTTCCTTGAGCACAAATTGCCCAAGGTAAATCAGCTGTTTTTACACCACCTGTTTCCTCATTATTTTTGCCATGAATACCAAATGCACGAACAGCGACACGTCCCTCATTACGAGGGTCAACATTATTTTCAACGACACCAATAAAAAATAAAGGGTCTTTAATTCCTGCAATATCCATTATGAGATAAGTCCTACGTGGCCATATTTTACTAATTGTGCTTTTGTATCACAAACACCTTCTTTAACAATATGTGTAATTCCTGTGACTAAGTATGTTCCTACCATTGTTTGGTTTTCCATTCTTACAGAATCAATATTAATTTCTGGCATGATAATATTTACACAGTGACCTGCTTGTATATCAAGTCTTCCTTTTAAACCAATTTCAACCGTATTTGATTTTACGTGTTCGCCATAAGCTGTTCTATTTGCTTTAATTTCAGCATAATATTGGTCAGTTTTTACTGACGGTCTTAATGGTGGTTCCGGATGTATATGTTCTGGTCCTGAATAATCTCTAAACACCATAAATTGTTTTGCATTACTTTCTAAAAATGTGTCTTTTATAAAATCTTCTGTATGCACATCATCGCGAACAACAGCCTTTCCTTGACCTGTATAATAATCGGCATCTTCAAGATAGTTAAATGTACGGAAATTTACTTTATGTTGTAAAAGGTCTATTTCCACAACTTTATTCATATAAGCACCATTATATAAATCTTGTCCCGTATGTGCTCTTCTTGAGTTTGTAAATGTTTCGATTGACCTTCTTTGCATTTCAGCATCTTCAACCGTTTTATTCATAACTGGAAAATAAAATAAATCATGGACCATACCAGGATTTGCTTTGCCCATTTCAAGTAAATATTCATCAGTCACAAAATGATAGCCGTCAAAATTTTCAAAGAATCTATATGAATTACTTAAACTTTCTTTACTATATGATTTCGCAGCCACTAATTCCAATGCTCTTGATGGCCTAAATGTAGGTACAACCAAATCTAAATTGCCATAGGTTCCTTGCACATAAAAAAATCTTTCCCTATCGGCTGCTAATCTATATTTCTTTGATTTAAAACTTCTTGGTAATTCTTGACCATCGGTTTTGGGTGTTGTAGATTTAAGTTCGGAATAATTCTTTTTAAATATTTGTTCAGCAATATAGCCTGCAGTCTTTTCTCTATACGCTTCAGTGACTTTTCTTAAATCTGCTTTATATGATGTTCTTGTGGCAAAATATAAATTATATTTTAATGAACCACCATCTTCAGATCTTTGTACACCATCAATACGATAAATTTGAGCCTGCAATCGAACTTTGGTATTGAAATCAAACGATCTAAAAACAATGTCAAGTTCCTCTTCACCGCGCAAACCATAATTTTCCAAAACACCAACACCATCAAGACATGTCAATATACCATTTATTGCTATTCTGTTAATACCTTGAGTTAAAGAAAACTCGCCAATAATACCGGTGATATCCTTCGTATCACCAGCTTTATTTTTAACAATCGCACTTTCGACAATACAGCGCGTTGGATTAAATTCACCGCCCATTTATTATTCCGTATTTGCTTCAAGCAAATTTCTTCTTAATTCGCCACTAATTTGAGCTGCAAAAGATCTATCAAATAAAAATATTTCCTTTTTCTTTTCGTTGAGTGCAATTTCATAATCATAAATTCTATAAGGTACCCATTCCTCTGGAATGATTCTCTTAATAATGATTTTTTCGCCTCGTTCTGTTCTTAAAATAACGCGGTCTTCTCTGCGAAGATAAATCGTCTGAAACGATTCCGGCGCTAGTAAAATATCATCAACTGCCATTATACCTGCCTCACATAATAGATAATATTCTGGTCATTTGCATCATCACGAATCCAATCAATAACATCTTCACCAGTTTCGCCTGATTGTTCTGCATATTTGTCAACCAGATAATCATTAAAAGTATTTTCGTCCATAGGCCATTCGTGATATGGGTCAATAATATTATTTGCCAAATAAACTAACCATACAAAATCTACTGAACCATAATATGCATTTGCAACATCCTCTGCCCTTTCATTTGCTTTGACAGTATATGGATAATAAAGATATGGATTATTTTGGACTGCTGTTAAAAAAGAACTGCGTCGCGATATATCTCTTACACGGCGCCCTTGATAATCAATTAATGGGAAATTTTCAAAATATTTCATTACCTAAATCCTCCTCCGAATTCCGGGGTTTTCTTTTCAACATCAGGTGAGCTAATTGTAGGAGTATCTTCATAATCATCTTGAGTATGAATAACTAGTTCACTGAATGACATTGATAATGTGACAGCAGCTGGTCTACCGCCTTCTGCAATAACCATATCACCACCTCCGGCATAATCAACATCAATTCCAGTACACATAGCCGGTTTAAATAATGGCCAATGAGATTCATCAACTCCAACCAAATTCATAATTACAGTATCCGGATAACTTAGGAAAAGCCTACCTACAGCTGAATTTTCAACTTTTATTCCTTCTGTAGAATTGAGTAAGTTTCCAAGAGATGCCTCAAAGTCACTACCACTCATTTTTGGTAAAATTCTTGACTTTATTTTTCGTACTAATTCTTTAATTCTATCTGAGTCTGCTTTATTGCTAGGATATAATTGCCAATCAAATGTGTATGTTTTAAGCTCTACACCTTCAAATGATAAAGTTTCTTGTGGATTAATTGCTAATCCGGAATCCATTGCTATTGTTTTACTGATATCACCTAAAAAATCTCTGGCCAAATAAGAACCAAGCAATTTTGCACCTTCCATGGAAATATTTAATGTGCTTTTTAATTTGTCATAGATATTGGATGCAACAGCTGAAGCACCTCCAGCGAATCCGCCTGCTTCGCCATTCTTCACCGCCGTGGAGCCGGTTTGATAGCTGTTTGCCAATTCGGACCCAAGACCTTGTAGTTGGGTTGCAAGACTTTTAACAAGTCCCGCTCCTTGTTCTGGACTCTCTGCAAAAGCTTTAGAAAGACTATCACCAATAGCTGCAGTGACTAAGTCTCTTTCAATCCCAGAAATTGTAAGACCCGTTGCGTCAGTAAGAGAAGTTGGAAAGGGTAATTCAATGGTAAGAGTTGATTTTAAATCTACCTTTTTATCATTTTCATTTGTTTTTTGATATTTAGCCAAAGGACTTGTAGTACCATATCTACCGTCTTTTGATGCAACAAATGCTGCAAAATTATATTCTTTAAAAATAAATTGAATTCCATGAGGAGACAAAGGCTTTACTGGGAATGTTAAAATTTGTGCTGATTGTTGTCTTTTGCGTCTTACTGATTCTATAGCAGGTCCAGGTCTATTTGTCTTACTTTTACCTTTTCTTGGTCTGCTACCTTCGCCATTTAAGAATGCCATTTTAGTGTCCTATGTTTCTTCCATACTTTTTGTTGGATTGGATAAATATCTTTTAAGGATATATTGGATTATTTATATACAAAAGCGGGTACTAGATTATGGCATATAAAGGGCGTTTTCGTCCCAAGAATCCGGCTAAGTATAAAGGCGACCCAACAAAGATTATTTATAGGTCTTTATGGGAATTTAAAGTTTTTAAATGGCTTGATTTACACAATGATGTGGTATGGTGGCAATCGGAAGAGGTGATTGTTCCATATCGTTCGCCGATTGATGGAAAAATACATAGGTATTTCCCTGATGTAATTGTGCATAAAAGGGATGGCTTAGGGAATCCTCAAACTATTATGATTGAGATTAAACCGAGTGCTCAATGTAGACCACCGGACCCTAAGAATAAAAATAAAACTAAAACGGGCAGAATATCAAGAAGGTATCTAAACGAAGTGAAACGATACGGGATAAATGAAGCCAAATGGAAGGCCGCAAAGAATTTTTGTGCTGACAGAGGTTGGCAATTTACAATTATGACAGAACATCACATACCAGGAGCAAGGTAATTGGCAGCAAGACTATTTACTGATATTTTAGCAAAAGGTATCCGTTCGGGTCAAGTCCCAGCACGTACAGAAAAAGCACGAGAATGGTATCGAAACCAGGCTAGAAGAGCAAATTCAGCAAAGGATTTAAACACAGAAGGTACAATTACTGGTGAGAATATCCTAAAAACATCTGGTTCCAAATCCAAAACAGCAAAACAAGTTGTCGGTAATATGTACCTATTCCGATATGACCCAAAACATAAAGATACGCTACCATATTATGATAGGTATCCACTGGTTTTTCCAATAAATAAAGCTAAAGGCGGCTTTTTAGGTATTAATATGCATTATTTGCCACCGATGTTAAGAGCAGAACTTATGGATGCTCTTTATAGTACGGTGTCAAATAAAAAGTTTGATGAAACTACGAGGTTAAAAATTTCGTATGACATTTTAAACAAAGCGAAAAAATTTAAATTATTTAAGCCAACAATTAAACATTATCTAGGGAAACACGTTAAGACCAGATTTGTGTATATGAATCCTTCAGAATGGGATATTGCATTATTTTTACCATTACAAGAATTTGTTGGTGCAAGTAAACAGAAAGTTTGGGCTGATTCAAGAAAAATAGTAAGAGGATAATTAAGTGCCATTCAATATTAATAAATTTAAATCGGCAATGGATAGAAGAGGTGGTGTTGCGCTTGAATCTTTATTCGAAGTCATTCTTACAAAAAATTCAGCAGATGCAGAATTTGACCCATTAAGAGAATTTACATTCTTTTGTAATGCGGTCACAATTCCTTCGATTAGTATTAATACAGTAGATTATGCCCCAGTAGGAGCTTTACCTAGGTCCTTCCCCACAACAGTTTCAAATGATGGTTTATCTTGTAATATATTAATTGATTCTGACCATGAAATGATTAAATTTTTCCATGGTTGGTTGCAACAAGTTGTAAACTATAGTACATCAGGTGGTGCATATTCAGAGGTGGAAGGTAGATATCCACACGAGGTTGGGTTTAAAGATGATTATTCTTGCACATTAACAATAAGACATTATTCCACAGAAAGTTTTGATGACAAATATTACGAGTGGAAATTTACTGGTGTATGGCCAAACGCAATTAGTGATTTAGATTTGGCCTGGAACAATAACGATTCATTCCTAACATCTGCAGTATCATTTAATTATGATGAAATGCAGGTGACTGGAGAAAAGACAGGTTCACCAACAGATGGCCGACGCGGCCGTGGTGGTGGATTCTTAGATTTATTAGGACGACTTGGTGGTCTTGCAGACACAATCCGAGGAATTAAAAAAGGTGGTCGTCCAACAAGCATCCAAGATGCTATAAACAGAATAAGTAGATTTAGAAACGCGGTAGGTCGTGTTTCTGATGTGATTTGATAAAATAGGAGTATATTATGGCTTTGCCAAAAATTGATTTACCTATAATGGAGGTAGAATTACCTTCAAATGGAAAAAAGGTAAAAATAAGACCGTTTACGGTCAAAGAGGAAAAAATTCTTCTTGTTGCTCAGGAATCTGATGAGCCTGCAGCGGAAATGTTAGCGATTAAACAAATTTTAACGAATTGTGTTATTGATGCTGATGTAGAAGAATTACCAGTATTTGATATGGAATTTTTATTATTAAAATTAAGGTCTATATCAGTAGATAATAAAGTTGAATTTGCTATAACAGACCCAGAAACAGAAGAAGCAGTGACCTTATCAATTGATGTTGATGAAGTAAATATTGCAACTGCGGAAGGTCATACAAATGAAATTAAAATAAATGATGACTATACGTTATTTTTAAAATATCCCAATGTTGATTCGTTTATTCGTATTAACCAATTGGATGGTACAGACCCATTAACTACGTATTTTATTATGACTAGTTGTTTGGATTATATAGCATCAGAAGATGAAATTGAATATTTTAAGGATTATACTGATAAGGAAATTGAACAATTTATGGACGAGTTGCCAGGCAAAACATTAAACAAAATTGTAAATTTCTTTGAAACCATGCCAAGATTAAAGCATGAATTGAAGTATACAAATAAGAATGGAAACGAACAAACATTTGTTGTAGAGGGGACTAGAAGTTTTTTTATTTAATGCTGTGTCATATTACTCTTAGCGAGTATTATCAGATTATATTTAGCTTGGCACAGCATCATAAATATTCAATAGCAGAGGTGGAAAATATGGTACCTTATGAAAGGGATTTATATTTCCAAATGCTTATTGACTTTTTAGAGAAACAAAAGCAAGAGAGATAATATATGGCAGAAATGAGCCTAGAAACACAAGCTATTTTAAATCGTCTTAAAAATGAAGGTGATTTAATTCGTAATAGTGGGAAAAATTCTATAAAGCAAGTCAATATTAATCTTGATAAATTGCATACTACCTTTAAAGCAATTAATGCAGCTATGCTCAATAATACAGCTGTAATAAAACAAGCATCAGATCTTGAAAATAAAATTAGACAAGAAGAGGCAGAAAGAGCTCGTCGTCAAGGTGAGATTGATGAACTCACACAAAAAGATAGAGCAAAGGCAGCAGAACTTCGAGCAAAGGCCGACGCTTTAAGAGCAAAAGAAGAATTAAGGGATGCGAAAGGTCCTGGATTTTTTGCAAAGTTCACTGAGGATAATACTAAATCTACACTTAAAATGTTAGGTATTGTTGGAGGTTTAGGGCTTGTTGGTTCTCAGATAGTTGTTGGAGTTTTGGACCAAGTTTATGGTAAAGGCAAAGGTGGTTGGAGAGAAAAACTTTCAACATCATTTGATGAATTATCCACTGCTGGTAAGACATTGGGGAACTTAGACTCAACTATTAATGATGCATTAGATGGCATTGACGACACAATTGCAAAAGGTATTGAAGATGGTATCACAAATTCAATGGATAAGTACCTCAAACAATTTTCGTTGGATAATATTTTAACTGGTGTTAGACAAGCTTTACCTTGGGCTGCTATTCTTGGCAGTGTTTTTACTTTTAGAGGTGCCATTACAGATATTGTCACAAAGACAGGTTCAGTAGTATCGGAAGGCATTAAATCTAAAATTAGAATTAAAGAATTTAAAGAAATAGAAAAAGAAAAAAGGAAAACTTTTAAAACCAAAGAAACAGAGGCTAGAAAAACTGCACAACAAACAACAGGAACTGAAAGCCGAGCTGCAAAACAAAGGGCAAGAAGGGCGCAGGCTGCGTTATTAAGATCTGAAGTGGCAGAAGCAGCTGCTGATATGGGATTAAAGCAAGGTCCTGGTGGAGTGACTCAGGGTACTAGCATACTTGATGATTTAAAGGAAAAAGCTCGCTCACTAGGAAAAAAGACATTAAAGACTGCCCCATTTGTTGGACCTGCAGTCACAGCTGTTGATATAGCTATGGGTTTAGGTACAGAAACAAAAGATCTTTCTGATGCAACGTTAAAGGAATTAATGGCAAAGGACCGAACTGGGCTTGGCGATATTGCAGGTGAGGCAATTTTATCTGCCTCTATAACTGGAACTATCGGTGGCGCTACAACTGGTGGTGTTATGGCGGCCCCAGCAGCATTAGCTGGACTTGGATTTGGTTTCCTTTCTGGTGTCGCAAGAGCCGCGGCGGAGGAAATTAATGACGCAATTAATGATATTGATAATTTACCTAATCAGGTCGAAGATCTTTTAGAAAAAGATGCAAAACTAAGAGAGCAAAAGCGTGTTACGCCAGAGGAAATCGCAAATAATGTAAGAGCTACTATTAATAATATAGACCAAGTACGACAAAATTTACTCACTGATGTTCAAGGTATGGATGCAGAAATTGCCGCATTAGAAACTCAACTTCAAGAAACAGAGTTTGGTGATAACAGAAAAGGAAGACGTGATAGAGATAAATTAGAAGCTAGACTCAAAAATTTAAGAAGTGATAGATTATTACGAGGAAATCAACTTCAGAACACGACAAGAGCTCTTGAAATTTATAATCAACAAAATCAAAGTATTCTTGCAACAGAAATCGGAAAGGTCACTGACGTTTTAGCTGAAAAGGTTGCTTCTGTTGGCGGTGGTTCTTTTGTTAATACTCAGGTTATTAATAACACATACAATAATCAATTCGTTCAAAACTCAAGAAATAATTGGAGTCAAGGTCAGGTTATTGTAGATAATGCAACAGGTGGTTCTGGAGAACAGGTAGCTCTAGGATAAAAAGGGGCCGAAGCCCCTTTGTAATTTTATTCGCCTCTTAAATAAGCCATTATTGTTTCTGGTGAAGTTTCTCCATAAGGGTCATCTTCGCAATCATCTGCCTTTCCAGGTTCGACAAACATCTTTTCAATAACACCATCATTTACAACCATAGCATATCTCCAAGATCTTTTTCCAAATCCTAAATTGTCTTTTGCTACCAGCATATCCATACCAGCAGTAAATTCACAAGAGCCATCAGCAATAAATTTAACATTTCTTACTCTTTGGTCTTGAGCCCAAGCATTCATAACAAAAGCATCATTACATGAAATACAATAAATCTCATCAATACCTTGCTCTTTGAATTGGTCAAAACACCCTTCAAAGGCTGGAACTTGGAAATTAGAACATGTTGGAGTGAAAGCTCCAGGCAGTGAAAAAGCTATAACTCTTTTTCCACCAAAGAACCAATCAGTAGTAGGATGTGTCCATTCGAACTCTCCAGTCTCTACATTTCTTTCTCTTAATTTAAAAGTGACGTCAGGTACTCTATTCATAATATATCCTTTCTGAAGTCGGGAGAGCATTGCACTCTCCCGGATTAAAGTAAAATTAACCTACTAAGAATTCCTTCTTGTTGTCAATTTTGATTTTCTTTGGTCGTTTCTCTTCTGGAATAATCCTTTCAAGAGCAATGACCAATAGACCATTTTTGAAGTTAGCTCCAATCACCTCTAAATCATCGGCGAGTGTAAAGCTTCTTGTGAATTTCTTGTGTGAAATTCCTTTGTGAAGAACTACAGTTTCATCTTCTGGTTTTTCGTCCCAAGTAGATTTTACTGTAAGAACATCTTCTTTAACTTCAATATCCACATCATTAATATCAAGACCTGCTAGTGCAAGTTCGATTGTGAACTTATCACCATCTTTATTTCGTCTGATATTATAAGGTGGGAATCCTGTTGCTGCATGAGTTTGAGGGAACTCGACCAGTCTATCAAAAACTCTGTCGAATCCGACAGCAAAGGGGGTTAAGTGGTTTATATTTAATCCAGTCATTTTTATCTCCTTAATTAAGCTAGATATTAATATTCGATGGTTTTTACCCATCACCGTTTTCGCATACCCTTTCGGCATATGCAAAATTTATTTATACAGCTTCTGCTTTTCTTGTAATAAAAGTTTTAATAAAGTTCCGAATCTCTCTGGATGCCGAGGTATCGTCGTCTTTACAAAGCTGTATGAATTCTTTCTTTTGTTCTTTGTTAATCTTAATTATCAACGTGTCATCTTTTTTCATATTTTTTTAACCTTTTTGTCACATAAATGTCACATGGAAGTTTCAATTTGTATAAATAAAAAGTATATACAATATATTTATAGGAGATATACAATGCTAAATGAATTCTTTAAAAAACTAGACACAATTATTAAATCTGCCCGTTTTGATAAAGTTGTTAATAAGTATCTAGCAACACTCCTTCTTTTACCATCAATGGCTTTTGCAAATGAAGTCAATATTAAACACATTGACCATACAACAGTTATGACAAAAGATTCAATGATAATCCTTGACAAGAAAGCCGGTAAATTTTGGAAAACAGATTTAAATTGTGTTTTACCAATTAATACAGACTCTAAAGTCAGTTTTAAAACTGCTCATAGAACTATTAAGGAAGGTTCAGAACTTACATTTATAATTGGTGACCTGAAAAGGGATAACCATCATAATTGTAAAGTTTCTAGATTGGCTTCTCTTTAAGTTCCAGTACTTCCAAAGCCCCCGTTTCTACTCGTTTTCTGAGCAGGGGCTTTTTTAACCTCTTTTAATTCGTATTGTAAAGTTTCTTCTAGTCTACATTGAGCTAACCTTTCTCCATGCTCTACAGTGACTAGACTGTCTGATATATTCAACACAGCGATAAACGATTCTTCTACGTAATCACTATCAATCACACCAACACTATTACAAAGAATCAAACCTTTCTTCGTGGCTACACTTGAACGAATAAACATTTCCAATACATGGTTATCTGGCACATCAAATATAAGTCCAGTTGGAATTAGCACTCGTGTTTCTGGTGGGATTTGGATTGATTGGTTTTTCTTTACCAAAATTGGAACTTGTTTGTTCCATGCGTTATATCCTTTTAATCGCTCACCATTTGTTAAACAAGCTTTAACATCAAAGCATGCTGAACCTTCTGTGGCGAATGTGGGGATTTCAGCGTAATCTTTTACTTTAAAAATATTCATAATCAATACCTATATTATAACACATAATGTGTGATTTGTCAAATTTTTTTAAGGAACTGGTGTAAACCAATCTTGTTTTTCTATCATTTCCTTAAATAGTTGATAGTCGGGAGATTGCTCCCATAATTCATTATACCAAAAGAGCTCTCTAAAATTAGATTCCCATACGAAAGGAGTATCCTCTTGTTTTTGTAGAACACAGGTAATTATTCTATTTACTTCTGCAGCGAATGTTGGTGAGGATATTACTTTATAGTTATTAGCCATAGTCAATTTATCAAAGAAATTATCTTCGGCGTGGAAAATTGAACCATGATATCCATGTTCAACAAACATTCGAGCTCGAGGAGTCCAATGTACAAATATAGAACCAACGTGTCCTAGATTATGCATACACTGGTAAAAAGTTCTTTGAACTGGAATATGCTCACTCATTCCAAAGTTTGTTATAATATCAAATGAATCCATGCCAGTAGCTTCTTTGATTTGTTCTGCCGCGGATTCGCTTCGCAGGTCAAGTGGAATTGCTCCATCTAAACCATTTAAATCTGTTGAATGATAACTTTTTGCACCGGCGCGTAAATAATCATCTCTATACACACCATTTCTATTACCTTTATTTCCAAGTTCGAGAATTGTTTTACCTTCTAAATTTGGTAAATGCACAAACTCTCGCATAGGAATTACTTTTGGTACAAAATTTCCATTATTCATAATATATCCTAAAATTTATTTTTTGCCGATGTTATATTTTACGGCAAGTTCCCATTCATCTTTCTCTTTAAAGGCAATGATTTTAATCTGGTTTAACGAAGCAACTGGATCTTTTGTTTTGCTGGAATCAACAATTTTGATGAGTTCCCATTCCTCTAATAGATTTACAATAGTATTTCTTCTTGCAAGATCTTCTTCTGTGAATGTATTCGCTTTACCATCTAATATAAACAATTCTTTAAAATGAAGAATGGAATATCGTCCTTTCTTATGAAGGATATGGCACGACTGAAATAACTTCTTCTCTTTACGAGAAGAGATTCCAATACGTGTAAGTGTTTCTTTTACTTTGAGGAAACTATCAGGTGTGGGTAATTCTACCTCAACGCCTACGCCTCTAAAAATGTCTTCGTTGTCCATGATACATATTCACCTTTATTCTATAATTAGTGGTTTAATGGCCAATAACCAATAAAACTATTTATAGGATTTTAAACCTTAACCACCAGTGACCAGCTTATCATGTACAGTCTTTAATTGTTCTTTTGTCAATGTTTTCAGATACATCTTTGCAACCGTGCGATTACACTGATATACTTCCTGAATTGCATCGAGGTCTGTGTTCTTTTCTGCCTTGTGCCATTTGGAAAATCTCTTGCGTTTCCTTAAGACACTTCGGTAATAATCAAACTGGGCAGCTGGAAATAAATCGTGTCTTTGGTTCATTTCGTTAGCATGTAAAATCGTATCCTCGAAATATGTAAAGCCTCTGTTGACAATATATGCGTTATATTGTTTTTCAGTCATTTCCGGTAGTTCACTTTCACGAATTACATCTTTTTTAGTAAAGGATGCTGCATTCATGAAATCAAACGGACTAAGATCTTTCATCTAGCACCTCTTGTAAATCTTTTGCAATTTCGTTGAATTGTTTGCCGCAAGGTTCACAGAGTTCTACTATATGAGGACCTTCAGCAGTTTCCATACGGACTTTCCAACCTTTCGATTTATTAAATTTATTGCCACAGTTAAAACATTTCATTATACAAACTCGGACTCAACCATCACCTCAGTGAGGAATGCAACCATATTAATTTCTTGGTCGGCAACAAAATTAGACTTGTACATATAATCGGCAATGGTCACAATGAATCCAGCCTGAGAGCGGAATTCAACCTTGTCAGCCATTGCATCGTAGATACGTCTGAACATCTCATTCATATCTTGGTCTGAATTGTTTGCAACCCATTTACGCATTTCTGTAAAGTTCTTTTCCTTGAGGAATTTAAATAGAGCGTCAATGGATTCTTGTTTAATATTGACAAAAATACCTTCGTCAATTCGTCCTGAAGCTGCATAGGACTGTAATTCTGTTAACACACGACGAAAATCTGGGAAGTGTTTTTCAATTACCTTTGCAAGGACCGCCTTGTCATAATCAACATTTTCATTTCCAAGAATCTGTTGGACGCGTTTGAAAAACTCCATCGCCATTTTTGGTCGTTCAGTCTGTTCGATACTGAAATCAACTTCGGAGAGTCGAGATCTCAGTGGAGAGATGATACGATTTTTAAAATTACATGTAAAGATAAAGCCACAATTGGCTGAATATTCCTCAATGAAATTACGCAGAGCAGGCTGAACACTTGCAGCATTCAGATAATCTGCCTCGTCGAAGATTACATATTTACGCCCACCTGTCAATGACACAGCAGAGGCGAATGTAGAGATATCGTATCGGAGGGTATCAATATTGACATTCAATGAACCATTTTTTACAATGTAGTCGCAACCAAGTTCGTCAAGCATAGCTTTTGCGATGGTTGTTTTACCTACACCAGGTCCACCAGTCAATAATAGATTAGGGACATTACCATCAGAAACAAATTTACGAAATGTTTCCTTCATTTGTTCTGGTAGGATAGTGTCGTCAATTTTTTGTGGTCGGTATTTTTCAACCCACAACACTTCATTTGCTTTCGCATCAATCATAATAAATCACCATAAACATAATATAATAAAATTTGAGGGCGGGGACTAGGCTTTTGACCAAGTCCCCTGTTCTCGAGAAGAGGATTGTTGATTACTCAACAACTTTGTCAGCCAAAGGAGCTGCATCAGCTGTATCAACATCTACCTCACCATCAGCTACACTAGCATCCGGTTGAGGTGAATTTTGACGTAGATATGCTTCGAGTTTATTTCTCAACATACCAATTCCTGCCAATTCATTTCCTTGGAACCCGCCTCTTGTGGAAACAACATCAATAATCTGTAATACAGTGCTGATGTCTCCTAAGGTCAATGTGACCTTTTGTTCTTGACCTTGTTGGCCAAAATTTCCATTTACTGGTTCATTCATATTAATCACCTTTTATTATAAGTCGACTTTGAATCAATAGCCACATAATATGTGACACCTTTTCCTTTGAACTCAGATATGCCTTTTGAGCATATTGTGACCTGATAATCCAAAGGTAGTAATTTAAGGTTATCAGTTTTAATAATCACCTTAAATGTATCGTCAGTCTCACCGATTTCAACGCCAAAGTCATCTGCGTTTTCGTTTGAGCTGTCGATTGCCTTGAGATAGCATGTGCCGCCTTCGCCTACAAATGCAACCTCAGAGAACTGAAGAACACCCGCCGCCTTTAATACAGACGATAAGTCTCCTTCTGATACATTTACTACCACGTCCTCGGAAGGTAAAGTAATATCCTTCTCTGGCGGGGTATGAATCATGGAGATGTCAGCGTAAACGTATTTTGTTCGACGTTTGCCTTCAGAGATTACAAAGTATTTATCTCCAAATTCAACATCGGGTTCGTTATATAAAGACAAAATTGATAGAAATCTTGAAAGGTCGTAAACACAAGCCTGTGATGGCATTGTATCTGGAACTTCTGCGATTGCAATCAATGTCTTTTCTGGTGTGATTGTTTTAATTACATTACCTTCAGTCAAAAGAATACTCTTATTGATTGCGGTAAATGATTTTAAAACATTCAACGTGTCGTTAGAAAATTTCATAATATAGATTCTCCAAATTTATTTTCTTGATTGGTATTATATACCTATTTTGATGATTTGTCAACAGGTTTGTACGATTTTCTGTTGGAAGTTTTATCCGCAGTGGCGGACACACCTAATTGACCAATCGAGCCCATATTACCCTTAAAAATATAAGAGCCGACATGGTTGATTTGCATCCAAGGACACATCCAAATTTTCAAACCAATTTCTCTGGCTTTACGACAAAAGAAATAATCCTCAGATAGATACCTTTTTGATTCTGGGTCAATGACGCAATCAAAGAAAGCAGTTATTTCTCTTGTACCGTCAAAATTGTCGGTTCGAATGTGGTCTGGTTTGTAAGAAAGTTCTGGATAAGAATCTCTGTACTTCTCCAAAGCCTCTCTTGTGATAAGCATAAATCCTGTTCCGGCCTCGGACACCTCTACAGGTTCACCGAGTTTAAATGATGTCATTCCTTTCACAGGATTAAATACAAAATCTGATGTATAATTTTCTAGTTTAAATGGATTGTCATTTGCAAGACCAAGTTCAGATGCTTTACTTACTTTTTCCCAAGCAATTGTTTTCTTAGGATATGGTCCTGTGACAACGTCCATGTTTTCCTTATCTTGAATATTCATTGCCAAGAGTGCAAGTACATCTCTGGGATTAAATCCAATATCGGAATCAATAAACATAAGATGCGTACAATCAGATCTCATAAATTCATCTACGATATAATTCCTAGCTCTTTGTACTAGACTCTCGTTAAATAAAAAATAGTATTTAAGTGGTATTTGATGTTTTGCACATAGCATGCTCAGGTCGTTTGTCGACTTTGTAAACATACCACTGCACTGGCCACCATACATTGGTGTGCCAATAAAAATACTATATTTTCTTAACTCTTCAGTTGATACTTCAAGTTTCATGTAATTTTCTCGTTAGGGTAATCTTGGTGCTTCTGGTGTATGAAAATATTTGTTTAACATTTCAAGTTTATCTTCATAATCAGCCATCATTGCCAATTCTTTTTCAATAGTTTCCATCACATCTGGATGTTCGGCCACACCAACATGTGAACCTAAAAGAATGTCAACATTGACTTTATGCTTTTGAATGTGAGCTCGAAAATGAAGCTTTGATGCTTCTAAAATCTGGTCCTTATAATTTGCCATTTTATCTCCTTATTATAACACGTAAAGGATTATTTGTCAATACGCATTTCATTGTTAAGCTGAATTGCTTTTTCTAAAAGTTGTAGCATTGAATAATCTTTTGATTCCTCAACAAATGCTTTTGTATCCTTTGGGAAACAATTACCACCGAAACCAAACTTACCATCAGGTCCTGGGACATTCATGTGAGATGGACCGACACGAGGTTCGTGTGCCAATACTCCAATAAATTCTGACCAAGGTGTGGTCATGTCATATTCGGCATAAAGTTCTCTTAGTTCATTAAAAAATACTACCTTTGTAGCCAACCAGCTGTTAATAGTATATTTTAAGAAACTTGCTGCCTTAATGTCAAGTTTGAATGTTGGTACAGGTTTTACATCACTGTATTGAGTATACATTTGTTCTACCTTTGTACACATATCCCAATCGCCACCAAAGATTTGGAAAGGTGGATTTATAAAATCACTATTTGCATTTGCTTCTGTTAGAAATTCAGGATTGTAAACAATATTAAGTTGTGTAAAAATATTTGTAAATGATTCTAACACTGAAGGTGCGACTGTGCTCTTAATGACCACAATACCATCATATTGTTCTTTTTCAAGATTACTTAATGTAGTTTTAATTAAGTCTGCGTTTACACTACCTACAGGACCTTCAATCGAAGCCTTTGTTCTTGTTGGTGTAGGTAAACAAATAAAAATAACTTCTGGGTTTGAGTCTATAAGCTCTGCAAAAGTTAATTTTGAATGTACTGGGTCTACAATATATTGTTCTACATTTTTAGTATCGAACCCAGTGGATACTGCTCCGCCTACAAAACCTCGGCCAATAATACCGAGTTTAAGTGTTTGAGTAGTTTTCATGTTCACCCTCTGCCTAGGTGTTTTGATTGCATTAATATTTGCTTGTTGCATTTCTTCTCCATAATATAAATTAATCAAGTTTTTCAGCCCTATCAATAGCTTGTAATCTTAAAACATCAGCAAGGATATCCCAAGAACTATCATGAGCTTTAAAAGTCTGTTCCCATATCTTTTCATCTTCGATAGGACAGAAACCATTTTTTCTTGGAAAATCTAATTTCGCATCAATCCATGTTCTTGTATCACGTAGTGACCAATGCGGTAAGTATTCCAAGACCTGTTGTTTTTTACCAATTACATCAAATAATCTCCATAGGATACAGGGGTCGAATGAATTACTACGAGACCACCAATATGAGATTTTTCCATGTGGAATGAGGTATGAAATAAATTGTTCTGCAAATTGCTCTAAACTGATATCAGTATTTCTTGGCACAATGTTTTTGCGAACTTCTGGTGGTTGGTCCTCCCAGAATTTTACTGTGCTTTTATCTATTGTAAAGTTGTATTTAGCAACTTGCTCTCTGATATCAAATTTATATTTTTGAACTTGTGAGATGTCCTTAAAGTTATAAGGATTATTAGATGAGAATTTATCCCAGTCAAACACGAGTGCTGACATGTCAATAACTACACAATTGTTGACATCGATACCCATAGTTTCAAAGTCAATAATGCAATGTTTCATAATAAAAATTCCTCAATATACATGCCATTATAACACGTTTTTGGCAAAATGTCAACCATTATCTACCAACCTATTTATATAATCTCTCAGATTTCGTTTTGGTTCCCAACCGAGAGCTCTGGTATTATCAGTAATAACATCTGCCGCCATACGATTACCTTTACGAGGTGGAAGTTTTTCAATTTGACCACCAAATAATGTGGCCACATCTAATACTGTAAATCGTTCTGGATGGCCGATACCATATTCGTCGCCTTGGCCTTTTTCACCAATCAGAACGAGAGCGTCAACAATGTCATCTACATGAGTGAAATTTCTTTGTTGTGTTCCTGGTGATACAACTGGTAATAATTGTTTCTCTTCCATCAGTCTGGCATATTTTGCAATAAGTGTAGCATATTTTCCATCTTGTATTTCTCTAGGTCCATATACATTATAAAAGTATGTGATTGCATAGTCAATACCAAACCATTCAGCATACATTTTAACAAGTTCTGTATTTTTGGCTTTTGACCAGGCATAAGGACTCATTACATAATCCTTATCATCACGGTCTGCAAATTTGGTACTTGAACCAGAATAAACTAGTTTGGCATTCCATGCACGGACACATTCCAATACACGAGTTGTACCTTCAATATTAAATTTGTGTACAAGTTCAATATCCTCAAATGATTGTTCCACACGAGAATACTCACCTAAATGATATACAATATCCCAACCACCTTCGCCAAAATCTGGTGTCAAGTTTGTAGTACAATCTTGAACATACATAACACCGCGAACATGATTTTTCATTGAGCCGGTAAAATAATTATCTAGCGATGTGACATTGTGACCTTCAGCAACAAGTCTTTCCGCCAAATGACTACCGACAAAACCTGCACCACCTGTAATTAATATTTTAGCCATGTATTGATGTTCTCCCTTCCGGAAATATATTTGCTTCGAAATCTGGATCCGGGTATTGTTCGTCAGTATTCCAATTTCGCATTAATTGCATTCCGTAATTATCTACTTTATTCACTATTGGTACATCTTTTTTCAATATAAGTGGATTCTGTCTAGCAGGGTATCCATGCTTATTTACGATGGCGTTGAGGTCAACATGGTGATGTACTCTTCCATATCTCTCAACGAGAGTCACACAGTCTGGGTGCATTTCTTTTAACATTTTTGATTTGTTATATGCTGGGTCATTTTCAGAATCAACATTATAATCCTCATACACTTCAGTTGTGTTTCCACCTTTCACTGTTCCTGTTCTGAGTTTACCTTGAACGAATGCGTATATTAGCATTGTACATAATCCTTCCTTAAGGACACGGATACTCAAATCTACATCTTCATTAAATTTGCCACGCCATTTGTGCGGACAATTATTATCAATTAAAATACAGGACATCATTCTTGTATTTAGTATAAATGGCTGATATGGGCATGGGTCAACCACAAAGAATTTATATTGGAATGAGGCGAGAGCCACATTTTCATATCTGTCAACAAAATCCTCAGTTGCCCTAAAAATACCAGAACCATTTTCTACACGGTATCGTTTGTTGTGATTTAATCTTACGAACCCATCAATGTTATCGTCCATCAGCCAGTGTCTAGCATGACCATTCGCCTGTGAATGCTCCCAACACCAATTCCTTGCAGGACCAGAACCTTTACCGTGATTACTGAAAGGGAGTTTTAATACCGTGCCAAAGCCAGGAGGAGTTGCCTCCACATATTTGTCGTATTCCTGTGGTTCAACTGCAATGTAATATGGCACACCCATTTTTTCCAATGTCTTCGCGGTGTGTCTTGTATCCCATCGTCCCTTACTAATAATATAGATAGGATATCTTGGTTGGAAGTGGTCTGTATCAGTCTCAACATATCTGTTGGTCATGTTCTCTTCTCTGCCTCTGGCAGGATAATAAACCACATTTGTTTTATTTGTCAAATTATAATCCAGTTTATCACTGAAATGTTTTCTGTCCTCTTCTGATTTGAACTTGACAGCGATTTGTTTAAAGACATCTTTTTTCTTTGCTCTAAAGGTTGGCATACCAGCTGCATACCATTGGACATACTGATTACGCCATTCCTTTTGTAATTCTTCTTGTGTGTGAACTGGTGTATACATTATAATAAATCCAAAATTCCATTTTCTTGTCGTCCAGCCTTGTAGACAACATCTTTTAATTTAGGCATAGGCTTTTCGTCAATCGCCAACATAAAATCAATATAATCTTGTTCGCTCTCAAAGTTTACAAAAAGTGTCTGCCAAGGTTCTGGAAATTCTGGGTCAACTTTTTTCCTTGCAACCTCTGGTTTATATTCAGCTTTTTCTTCGCCGAGGAAAGTATCCAATGTATCTGTAATATTATCATCAGAAACATATCCAACCAAATCCTCGTATTCAGCGGCCGTGTCTTTTGTATAGTCTTTTAAATCTTTATTACTCATAATTTATTACCTCTGACATATATTTAGTAAATTTATTCATCAATGTTTTCTCTTGTCCAGTTTGCAAATCTTTCAGAATCTGATTTACATCTGTAAACAACACCGTCTGTGGTAATACCATATTTTTCTGCAACCTCTGAGATTGATTCATATGTTTTACCCTCTATTATATAGTCAAATTTTCTAACTGGTTTTGGTTCCCAAGGAATTAATTTAATACCAGCCTCGGCATATGCCTGTCTCCAAGGTAGATGGTCAAACTTTTTTAATTTTTGATTCTCTTCGCTTGTTGTATAATGACCTCTCATTCTAGATTTAATCAGTTTCATTATAAATGATTGACTTTTACCAGTTAAAAATGCTTTGGTAATATCCTTTGCTGATTGCGTTCTGCCTCGAAAGTGCTCATAGCATGGGATATACTTGTGACCTTTTTCATCTTTTAATTTTTGTGCCTCTTCTGAGATGAACTCTACTGGCTCTCGTCCTGCATCAAATAATGCATTAGCTAGAGCACGTTGGGTTATTTTATCACATAAATGATAAGATGGATTTAAGACATTATTCTTGAAGAAGTAATATACTTCCCACTGATTGTCCGTATAGGTCGTTTCGTTTTGCATAATATTGCGGTGTATTTAGTATTAATGTATAGTATAACATATTTTTGGGCATTTGTCAACCCCTATTTTGGAAATCCTTCTTGTACGAATTTTCCAATTGTTTCAATTTGTTCATCAGATAACATTGCCGCCTGACTCCACATTAAAGCAGATTGAGAACCAATTTGGCCTCTATTTTTATAAATGGTCAGTTTGTTAATAATGTCATCTGAGGATTGACCGGCTAACATTGGACCAACACCGCCACCACCATCTGCTCCATGGCATGCGGCACAACCAGCCCATAATGATCTGATACTTGAAAAAGCATCAGTCGCGGCCAAAGCCTGTTTTCTTTGTTCAATTTCCACTGCTGTGCCATTCAGAGCAACATACTCTTCATAGCATTCATCGGTACATGCTTGAACACGGCTTACGCCAGAATATTCTAGGTTTGGATAAATTGTAAATCCAAAAAATAAAGCAATAACAGCTGTTCCTAATAATGCTTTACCTAACTCACCCATTGAAATGTTCTACCAGTCCTTGGTAGCCTCCTTCAACGATGGTATCATTTACTGTAATTTGAGGAAATGTTCTTGCACCTGGAAACTTATCAAAGAATTCATTTGCAGTATAATCCTCATTTAATGAAAGGTATTTGTATTCAACACCCTTTTGCTCACATAAATTTTTAGCCATTGTGCAATAACCACATGCTGGCTTTCCATATATTTCTATCATAATAAAGTCCTATTTAATAAGACTCAGGCCTTCTGTTGGAATTTCCAAACCTGATGTCACTTTTACTATTTGTGCCTTAAGTTGGTCACCAGGATTTGTAATAAACATTACATGATTCCTGTTCACAACCACATCACTTCCATCGCCGTAAGGTACAAAAGGAATCATTCCCATTTTACCTTCACCAGCTGGGACCAAAAGAATACCATCTACAATTGCTACGGTATCTTCGGTTTCCTTAATACGACCTACAACTTCTTCACCAGTTGATAGTCTTACTAGTTTAATATCGCTATCGCTCATAATTTTTCTCCTAAAGGGGTATTATAACATAAAAAGTTGACTTTGTCAACCCGTAAAAAGTTTTTCAACATCGAACCCTTCTGGTAGTATTGGGTCCTGTTCAAATGTGACTATTCTATTATATTTTTCTTCTGGACGATTTTCAAAGAAATCCTCCATACACACCAGTTCACCTGGATATTTTTTATAAAGTTTAGCCATGTACTCATAGTTATTAGTAAGTTGTTTTACTAATCTAGTAGCGTAAAGACCTTCTGGGTTTATTTCGATATGATGTTTAACTGGTTCTTCAGTTTTACCCAAAAGTCCTAGATGTTTTTCTCTTTGTGACTCTTCAAATTGAGCCTTACTAATTTGAGGACCAGAAATAAATCCGGTACCACCAAAGTCTCCTTGTTGTCTTACAGCAATCCAACTTTTACATTGAGCCATAAAATCTCTACGATACAAATAATAAATTTTATCGACACTATTCATCAGCCTATCAATGTTTTTATCTTGCTGATGGAGTTGATAAGGCATATATTTAAAGCAACAAGGTTCGCCATTCTCAAGTTGTTCAATAAATTTTTCGTCAGAAGCAAATTCTTTTCTTTTTTCCTTACCGAATATTCCTAATTGATTTAATTCCCATGTTGCTTTTGCTTCACCAAGACTGTGTGGTCTTTCATGTGAAAACAGCTCACCTTTAAATGGTAAATTATATTCCTGTGCTTTTAAAAGCGTAAATGCCGTGCTTCCTGCTCTAAAATTTGTGACGATTAAAACTGTATTCATTTATGTAAAGAAATCCTCGATTGTATCTACCTTTTCTGCCGACCAACCAAGAGCATCTAGGATACCTTGGATAGGTGTTAGAAATACCTTATCAAATTGTGTGTCGTAGTCAATATATTTAGTAAGTTCTAGTTCCTTAGGTAAAACGCCAGGAAAACTGATGACATTTTGCTGAATAGGATTTGGTACCTTCAGATAGATAAGTTTGACCTTGTCACCAGATTGTATTTGTTCATATTTCTTGTTCAGTTTGTTTTTGACCAAATGGTGGTTATACAAGATTGAACCACGTACATGGATAGGACAACCTTTTCGGAATAAGGTAGCCTTGTCTTTGTATTTTTCAATATCGTCAGTACCAGATGTTTTTGCAATATCCTCGATAGGTACTGATTTGAACTCTTCCTTGAACTCTTTAATAAAGTTTTGAGCATCTTGTTCAGTACCATTCATAATCACATCGAAGGCCTGTTTCATTTTTTCTCTACAAATTTCTGGCGTAGAGGAACGAACACTTTCAAGACCAGTCACACTGATTTTTGGTTTTTCGTAATGAACACCTTCCGAGTTGAGAGCATTCAGGATATATCTCTTTTTCGCAACAAAGATGGCACGGTCAGTAATTTTTTCACGTTTCATCACCATCGCATTTCGATATGCACCCATCTTGGTTTTAAGGTCCTCGTAGCCTTGTTCAATGATTTGTTCAATTTTTGTAGAGCAAACCTTGTCGAGAAACTCTTCGCCTTGTTTACGGTCAATGTCTGTTGTACCAAACACTTCAGTAATAAGGTCGGCAAAGTTGACATAAATGGAATCTGTGTCAATGTAAATGATATAATCCTTATCTTTTGTGCCAAGGATTTTATTCATGTATTCGTTTACAGATTTTTGAGCATATCGGATAGACAACTGACCAGATGTAGTAATCGCCTCGGCCATTTCCGAAATATAATATAAGAAATATTTGTTTGCCGTTGCACCGTATAGACTGTTCATGGCAATTTTGATAGACATTTGTGAATTGTGAAGTTGATTCATTTCACGTTTGAGTCTTTTCTTTTCGGTTTCGTCAATCTCTACTTCGAGCTGTTGTTCGACAGCAAGCATTTGTTTCTTGATCTGAACACGATTCCGATAGTATTCATTAATAATACCAGGGATAATTCCGACCTCGTCATTCCTAAAGCAAACACCGTTTGCACATACTGATACATCTGGGTCATCATTTACAAACTCACCTTCGAGTACCATATCCTGAGTCACATATTCACGTCGGTCAGAAACCCAAGTCTCTGGTGACATGTTATATTGTAGCATCAGGTGAGGATATAGGGAGTTGAGGTCAAAACTAACAACCCAAGGGTGCATGCCAGGAACTGGATCTTTAACATAACCACCGACAAGTCCTCCTAAATTTTCGCCGGGACCACCTTTAAGAGGTGGAACAATTTTGTCTCGCATCAGTCTACGGTAAATGGTTGTTTCCCAGATACCTACAGTACCAAATGCGTCCTTATAATCAACACCGCCACCATAAGCGACAGTCATTACCAATTGTAATAAACTTGTTTCCTCTTCGAGAGCAGAAATCAACTGAGTATCACGAAGATTATAATCAAGATAGAGTTGTGGATTTTCGTCATATAGAGCTGTTAGGTTTCCATATTCAGAATAGTCCAATTTTTTCTTACCAAGAACTGTATATGCAATATGGTCAAGTTTATAAGATTCTTGTGGACCATATTTGTATCCAAATTTCTTGAACGCGTCCATGTAGTCAATCACAGTCATACCAGAGATACGATATGTGGATTGGACCTTATTGAAGATTTCGTTTGAGTGTTTCTTGATATGTTTCCAAGGCGAAAGTCTTTTTGCCAAGTCTTCGCCACAGATACGAATAATACGAGTCACAAGATATTGTATGTCAAAATATTCAACGTTCCAACCAGTCACAATATCTGGATAATCTGCCGCCCACAATTCAACGAAATATCTTAGGAGTTGTTGTTCACTACTGAATTTAACAAACTCGATGTCATCGGGGTCAATACCAGTAGTGGTTGCGTATTTGTCAAAATCTTTGACCGCAAGGAGTGTGTATTTTGAATTTCGTGAACTGTGGTAGGCAATTGATGTAATCTCTTTATCTGCCTCTTCGATGTTTGCATAACCATCACGTATATCAACCTCAATATCAAACGAGGCGACATTGATTTGAGACATGTCGAATGCAATCTCATCTGGGTAGTTTTCTTGAATGAACTGAGCAACATAGTTTGTACTACCAAACATTTTCATATTGCCAACACCTTTATACTCTTCGATAAAGTTTTTGGCTTCGCGCATATCACCAAACTGATGAGGTGAAAGTTTGTAATTACCCACTAGG
>Ga0213859_10000118_pt1 | contig 34811 bp, 37 predicted proteins | sample PICome_2_FD_160133 | JGI IMG/M metagenome (GOLD analysis project Ga0213859, IMG submission 160133) | Coastal seawater microbial communities near Pivers Island, North Carolina, United States - PICO304 | ecosystem: Environmental > Aquatic > Marine > Coastal | place: USA: North Carolina...
AAACAACTCCTTGATTATCGTCGTGGAAGGTCATTTGCACAGGCTGATAATTAATCATTTTGTATATGATTAATTTTTTGTTATATTGATTATATGTTTCTGTATCAAATTGAAAACTAGGAAGTTGAGAAGTTTTAATTAGTAACCCAAATTCGTTAACGTGTTTACTTGTATAGTTTAAAGCCTTGTGTGCTGTGTTATCAACTTCAAATCTCACATAATAATTAAATTTTGTTCTTGGTGCTAATCTAAAACTGTCGTCTAAAAACAACCTAGTGGCGTGCTGGTAATTAGCCGCCCTACCTTTAGGATTAGTTATACCTGTAAATACATCAGTGAGAAATCTAGTAAATTTGTTTGCCATACTAGTATTTAGCCATAAAAAAAGCCCGGAAAAAATCCGGGCTTTTTAATTTCAGTATTATAAGGATTAACCTTGAGCAGCGTTTGCACCAGTAGTTGCTTCGCCGAGTGATCTTTCGACAGCAGCACCAATACCAACACCAACACCTTGCTCTCCAGCACCCCATTGTACCATATTATCAAATCTAATTGATAATGCAACTTGCATTGGTTCATTAGTTGCGTAATTAGCATCTCCGTAGTCAACGTTAGTTAAGAAACAACCGTATAAGTTTGCAGTTTCAAGTACATTTACTCCTGCTGGGTTATTTCCGTTACCACCGTCTAATACTTCAATCTTAGTTGTGAATTTATAGTCGATACCTGATCTTGCTGATGCTTGTTCAACAAAGTCAAATTGTTTCTGGACCTGCTGTCCAACCATTTTTTGAACTTCGCCACTAGCGTCATCACGCAAGTTAAGTGTAATTGTTTCAAATGTATACTTACCTGCTAGGTATACTTTTGAGTTGTACACATCAAGTGTCATTTCTTCAAAACCAACCTTTGGTCTTGAAACATCAACAACTTGTTTTGTTAATTCAGTCGCAGCACTTACTCCGAATCCTAATAAAGTAACGCGGAAGCGATACTTTAATTTTGGCATCAAGAGCACTTGGTTGCCTGCGTCTGTCGGTACTCCAAAGTTATTAAGTGATGTAATAGGCATAATTAAATTTCTCCTGTGTTCTTGACACGCAATGGAATGTAGATGAATTCAATTGCCTTAACAGGTTCAATCGCAATATCAACATATAGTTCGTTACGATCGATTCTTGCAGGCGTATTGTTTGTTTCATCACATACTACCGCGAAATCGTAAATTGCTCTAAGACCAACTAGTTCAAGTAGTAAACTTTCTACTGCTTGTTTGACCTCATCCCTTGTTATCTTGTCATTTGGTTCAAAGATATATGGACGAGCCAATTTATTAAGTTGACTACGTAGATATACTACTAAACGAGCAACGTTGATTCTGTCTAGTGCAGAAGCATTTCTTGCTCTTGTTTTTTGACCATAGTTAACAAGACCAACACCGTTGAAGAAAGTAATTGGATTTAACTTAAGATCATAAAGTGTATCTCTTTGACCTTCATTTAATGCAACTGTTTGGAATTCTCCAGTTGCTGCATCAATGTATCCAACTGCTGTAGCGTTACTAATACCACCACGTCTTGTTCCTGCTGGTGCAAACCAAGGGAACGATACCTGATCGCTTAGTGCAATTGTTCTTAGCATCATATGTGATGCCGGTACAACTGCATTTGCACCACTTAAATCAGTGGTAAATCCATTTGGATAAAACGCTGCTAGGTATTCATCATATGTTACCAAGCCTTCGTCGCTGTTGTCTGTTACTAGGTTCGCATTTGAACCGTAGTTTGTTAGTGTAGTAGCATCTGCTGCTAATCTTAATGGTGTATCACCAACAACAAATGCTGTTAAGCCTCTGTCAATGTTAAGATTAACAAGATTGCTCATTACTTCTGTGTAACCAGGAGCAGCAATAATGTTGAAGTTTCTACGCTCTTCGTCTCTGATTTGACTGCTTGTGTCAATTGCAGATTTCATTGCTTGAACTACAACCATACGCTGTGCTTTTCTACCAAACGAACCTGAACCGTCTTCTTGGTTTCCTGACTGTGTTACCCAACGATCAGTTGCATAACCACTCATTGCTTCGTCATTGTAGCGTGTATTATCTGCTGTTGTGTCAATGTAGTTATTTGCATAACGTTTTACATTACCACCGCTTCTACGTAGATTCCATAGCAACATACCCTTAGGATATAGTGCAGGATCTGGAGCATCTGGATCTAAATAGTCGCTTGTTAATAGATCTACAATCGATGCTGCTGTGTTTCCTGTTGCACCGCTTAAACCGTAACGTGCATCAGCAAATAGTACACCATCTTCTGTTGTTTGATCTGTTTTGTCTAGTTGTACCCATTCTAGTGTTAAACCATTCCAACGATAAATTGTTGGGAAGTTTTCTAGATCTGCTGTTGATACCCAAATATCTCCATCTACTAATGGTGTACCATCGCTTTGTCCTGTAGTCGCACTTGGTGCTGTTGCACTTACAATTGGACCATTTGGACTTGCATTTGGATAACCACTTACAGAATCTTGATATCCTACCCAAGTAGTTCCGTTGTGTAGCATAATATCTACATCTGAAAACTCTGGGTTGTACCATAGTTGACCATCTGCTGGCTCATTTTCAGGATTGTCAGAACTTGCAAAGAAGTCTGACGCTGCCAATGGCTGCCAGTTAGATGCAATAAAGTCTTCTTCTGCTCCTGCTGGTGCAGAGTACATATTTTGTGTACCTAAGTTTGTATCAATACTGTATGGAGTAAAGATCCCTGCTATAGGAGCGTTAGTTCCGTCAGTGATTCTAAAGTCACCACCTAGTTTGTGGAATACTTCAATTTCATTGTCGTCTGTTACAGATGCTTCAATATTAGTAAAGCCTGCACTGTTAATAGCATTTGCCATTAACTCTGCATCACCAGTACCCGGAGTTGTTACTGTGAAACTAACTGATACACCACTGTTTAGTGCAGTAGCACCTTTTACAGATTCAGCAATTGTAAATGTGTTGCTTCCTGCTGTAAATGAACTTGCAGTAATTGCAGCAGATTTAATTGTTGTATTGCCAGTGTTTGCTCTGCGCCATACTCTAAATGTTGCTGTGCTTGGTGTGTCATCAAAGTTTGTGTTTTCGTTTGCATTAGATTGTACAAATAGTGAATCTACAGCAAGGTTAACACCTCCGCCTGCTCTATCTAACCAATAAAGTGCACCGTGTGTTGAACCATAAATTGGAGCATCAACTGCTACCCAACTTGTTGTAGCACTTGACCAATTGTATGCTCTCCATCTTGCACCATTGTTTGGTTCGGTAGTTTTGATCCATACACTTCCTGTTGGACGTGGTGTAGAATCAGCAGTTTTCCATTCTGGAACGTTAGTGTGTGGTGTTTGCTGTAATGCTGGACCGTGGTATGTTGCTTTTTGTATACCTAACTCATCGAAATCAATGTTAGGTGTTGTACCACCGTCACCGATAATAATTGCATTTGCAAGTGAACTATCGCCAACACTGTCGTCTAGTGATCCATCACTGTATAGGTATAATTTGCCGCTTACGTTTCTAGCAATAATACCTTGTGTTTCTGTAATTGAACCGTTAATTGACGCTACAAGATCATCTAGTGTACCAGTTACTTCGAAGTCAGTTCCATTAATTGTAAAATGTCCTGAAGTTGCTGTAAATGTTCCGCCTTGTACTGCCGGATGGCTAGCAGTCCAGTCGTTACTACCTACGTGAACCCAAGTTCCAGCAGTTACAGTTGAACCATTACCTGCTGACTTGTAGTAAACTTTTGCATTTTCTTTTGTTGCTGAAAACGAACCGCTTCCGTCAACAGTTTCAAATACAATTGCATAATCTCCGATTGCTCCAACTGAACCTTTAGGAGCACCGTTGTCAATTTTTGATGCATCAGCATCTGTTAAAACTATTGGTGTTTTGTTTGCAAATTTTTGTCCACCGGACGTTGTAATTGCTGCACCGTTCCATTCTTGGATACCCCAAGATGTTCCACGTGTGTCTATCCACCAAGTCCCATTGTCCGGATTCGCTCCCGGAGCCTCTGCGGAACCTGCTAGTTGTCCTAGGTCGACATCTGCTCTAGTAATAAAAGCAGCATTTGAAACGCCTAATAAACTGTATGCAGATAATAAACCATATTCATTAAGTTCGCTACCGTGAATAGGTGTATTACTCGCTGTCTTTTCAAAGTTTGGTACTCCAAAAAGATCTACTAATTCTTTCTGTGATGTTACTTTAAATGCAGAACCTGCATTCGCTTTTGTAGTAGCCGCTGCTATACCTGTGCCTGCGGCATTTGTTTTGTCTTGCGCTGTTGCAACAATAATTAGAGGTGTTGTACCTGGTTCAGCAGGTGTATAAAAACTCTCATCAATTACCGTAACTTCTACGCCGGGTGATTGTAGTGCCATTCCATTCTCTCCTGGTAATGTAATAAATTCAAATTCATTACGCAATGTCTTGCTAATGTATTTAGTGTAATTTTACAAAAATGGTGTTTTAAGGCATTAGAAAAAGGGGTAATAAAGGTGTAAATATACGTATGAGACCACTTTGTAAGTGTGGATTACGACCACGTGCTGTAAACTATAAGAAGGGTAAGAAGACTTATTATAGGAGTCTGTGCGAAACCTGTATGACATATGGTATAGGACACGGAGTTCCAAGATGGGTTACAGCAGGTTACAAGCCTAAGAAATCTTGTGAAAAATGCGGATTTAAATCCCAGCATAAAGAGATATTCAGAGTATTCCATATAGACGGAAATCTCAATAACTGTAGATTTACTAATTTAAAAACTCTGTGTAGTAATTGTAGTTTAGTACTTGCTAAAGAAGGAATTAAATGGAAACAGGGTGATCTAATAGCAGACTTTTAACGTTGTTATATAGATCATCAATACTGCCATCATTGCTTAATTCATAGTCAAAATTACTGCCAATCCAAGCCCATTCGCTGGCGTGGATCTTTTTTATCTTCATTTCATTAATTGCAAAATTTGTACCTTTATTTGCTTCAACAGCAAACTCATACCAATCAGGAAGTTCACCACGCTTGACCCATATGATTTTTCCACCTAGATTCTTAATTGCTTTGATTTCGTTTGGAAATCGCACATCACTTACAACTATATTATCTTTGCTTTGACGCAGTTTGTTTTCAAGACTGGCAATCCATATGTCATCGTGGAATGTTTTACGACACACTTCAGTACCCCAATATTGTAGAACCCATCTAGGAGTAAGTGTAGGCATATTCAAACGTTCTGCCCACCAAGGATCTATCTGCTCTCTCCATTCACGTGATTGCTTTGTTCTTCCTTCAAGCATTGTTCTGTCCCACCCAAAAACAGCAGCAACAGAATCTTTGAGTGAATCTGCAAAACTTTCTCTTCTAAATTCGTGAAAATTAACTAGATAGTCTGCTACGGTATCTTTTCCGCAACCAATAAATCCACAAATACCTATAATCATATAAAACTTCTCCTAAGTAGTTTTTATATGTTACTAGAATAATTGAGATTTGTCAAGTTGAATTATACGTATTTGTTTAATCTTCTTACCAATCTTGTTGCAGTATTGATCTTTTTGGTTCTTGATTGGCGTCTTGCTTGTTGATATTGTGTTTTCTTTCTGGTTGTTTTCATACGTTGTGCTTGAGCAACATCTGGATGATCCCAACATTTAGAAGGGTGTGAAACCTGTCTACTTTTTCTAGGCCCTGATGGACAACGGAATTTTAATTTTACTTTGCCGCCTCTAGCAGTAGATTTTCCTCTACCCCAAACTAGTGCTTCGTAAAATTCTTCTAATTCGCCTTCTACTTTAAATTCTTCAAACTTCATTATCCGATAATCCAACTGTATCCTTGACCGCCTGGAACCTGTGTTACCAGTTCTGCTGTCAATCTTTCTAAATCTGCTTGACCTTCTGCTTTTAGTGCAGGACCATTAAGAGCCGTACCACCTTGTGGACCTGCAATACTTGCAAATTTTTCTCTTGCTTGACCTAACATAATTTTACAGTTAGCAAGTGTGTAATCTTTAATCCACTGTCCTGCATATACATCTTGTAGTATTACAAAATCTGGTTTAGTGTTGTAACACCATAGAAGAACATTTTCTTCTCCTCTAGGACGTTGCATAATAGTTAATTTTTTGCTTTGTGGATGCCAAGTAAAGTTAATAAATGACCCAAACATTTTACCTATAAGTTCCTGATAGCCAGCAAACAATTCATATGTAGCAAGTCCGCCCATATTGGTCGAACTTAAAAGATATGTATTTGTGTATGCTAAGTTAAAAGGTTCAAACACTGTTCCGCCTGTTCCGCCACCAGTTCTACTTCCTACTGATCTTCTGTAGATTTGTCTTACCTGCTGTATTTCTTGTGGCAGCACATAATCATTTTTGTCTTGTTCTAGTGTTAGAGTGATGTAACTTTCTTCAACAGCATTATCACTACGCTGTCTAAACACACCTAACGCCCTAGTAAGAGATGCTTCATAGTGTTCAGGGTCTAATTCTACGTCAATCATTCCTTCACCTAGGAATGCTTTCACATAGTCAAAAACCTTTTGTTTTTCAATATCAATTTGGCTCATATTACTATTTATGCCTTCTGCTAGAAACGGTAAATAAGTATACTATGCCAAGACTAAGTTTATATCGTCCGGAAAAGGGCAAAGATTACAAATTCATTGACAAAACTATTTGGGAAATGTTCCAAGTAGGAGGTACCGATGTACACCTGCACAAGTATCTAGGAAGCGGTGCTGCTATACAAGGAGACACTCCAAGTACACCTGAATACGATAGTCTAGACCCTACAAACATACAAGATATGCTGTTTTTAGAAAACAGAGATAGAAAGTATGATTCAGACGTGTATGTTATGCGAGGTGTGTACAATGTACAGGATATTGACTTTAATTTAAGCCAATTTGGACTGTTTTTGCAGAATGACACACTGTTTATAACATTTCATATCAATGATACTATTGAAAGATTAGGGCGTAGAATTATTGCTGGTGATGTCTTAGAATTACCACACTTAAAAGATTACAATGCTCTTAACAACTTACAATTTGCACTTAAAAGATTTTATGTAGTTGAGGAAGTAAATCGTGCTGCTGAAGGATTTTCAGTAACTTGGTATCCACATCTATATAGAGCAAAATGTAAACCACTAGTAGATTCACAAGAATTTAAAGATATTTTAGATGGTATTGCTAACCGAGAAGGTTACAAAGGTACATATAATCCTGATAGCACATACTATCCAGGAGATGTTGTAGATTACAACGGTGAAAAATACGAATGTGTAATTGAAACAAGCGAAGCACCTCCGAGCAGTGGTTGGAAACTTGCTGATAGTCTCAAAGACATTATGTCTACATACGAAAAAGAAATGCAGATTACTCAAGCGGTATTAGATCAGGCAGAAGAAGATACACCACAGAGTGGTTATGATACTACAAAATTATTTACATTACAAAGAGACGAAGCCGGCAAAGCAGAATTAGTATCTGCTGATACTACCTTAGACGATGCTACACTAGATTCTGTAACAGCAGATGCTGTATATGCCAATGCTGAGAAAGAAGGCTACACAGGTTATCTACTTGGAGACGGTGTTCCACCGAATGGTGCTCCTTTCTCGCAAGGTATAGCATTTCCATTAGGAGCCTCAGAAGGACAATATCATCTAAGAACAGATTACAAGCCTTCAAGATTATTCATCTATAAAAAAGGGAGATGGAGTAAAGTAGAGGACGATGTGAGAACAAATATTACAAACCTAGGTTCGACTGATACAGCAGACGGTGCGGATTTTGCAGGTAAAGTTGAAAGAGAAACACAGAAAACATCATTTATTAATAACACAAATGAAACGGTTATAGACGGTGAAACTATCAAAGAAAAACAGAGTTTATCTAAAGCACTTAAACCAAAGGCAGATAACTAATGAAGATAAATGAAATATTAGGATTTGCAACAAGCAGACCAAAGAAACATACAGTAAAAAGACGTCCGCCTGAAAAAGATGACGATTCAGTTGCTGTTAAATTAAAAGCGAGACGTGCTGCTGCTGCTAAAGGTGACGAAAAAGCATTTACACACGACTTTAAAAAGGCGAGTAAATAATGGATTTTTTCTACGACGGACAAATTAGAAGATACGTAACACAGTTTATGAGATTATTCATAGGCTTCAAGTATCAGGCTGGTAATGGCGATCAGCAAACTGTTCCAGTTATGTACGGTGATCTTACAAGACAAGTTGCTAATATTATTAGAGACAACAGCGAAAACAAAATGCCTACAGTTCCTCGAATGGCTTGTTATATTACTGGACTACAAATGGATACCAGCAGATTGGCTGATCCTACATTTGTAAGCAAAGTTAACATACGTGAAAGGCATTATACTGTCGACGAAGCCGGTGAAAGAAATTACACTGGAGCACCAGGTAAAAATGTTACTGTTGAAAGATTGATGCCTACACCATATATTTTAACAATGAAAGCAGATTTATGGACTAGTAACACAGATCAAAAATTACAGTTACTAGAACAAATACTCGTATTGTTTAATCCTAGTTTTGAAATACAAACAAACGACAACTATGTTGATTGGACAAGTTTAAGTGTTGTCTATCTAACAAATCAAACATTTACATCTAGATCAATTCCTGCAGGAACAGAATCAGATATTGATATCTGTAGTTTAGATTTTGAGATACCTGTTTGGATTTCACCACCAGCAAAAGTTAAAAAATTAGGAATAGTAAGAAGTATCATTGCAAACATCTTTACAGAAGATGGCGATGTAAAAGATATCGGATCTTTAATTTACAATGACACTACAGGTAGTGGAAGTGGAGTAAGTACTGCTACATACGGAGAAGGTGGTAAGCAATCATTGTATACAAATCCACGTTATCCAGTATTACTATTCAAAGCCAATAATGGCCAAGATTATGATTACGAACTATCTATTGTAGACAATAACGCTGCTATTGTTGCACTAAACATCGATGAAAAAGAATACATTGCACAAGGTAAAAAACTTGACTGGAATGGTGTAACAGCACTTCTAGGAGGATTTGTAGAAGGAACTAGTATGGTTCATTTCAAACAACCTAACGGTAATGAAATATCAGGAACCTGTGCTATAAATCCAAGAGATCCGTTTATAATGTTAGTAAGCGTTGATCCAGATAGTGTACCAGCAAACACTGCAATACCTTCAGCAAATAGATCATCCAATAGTTTGACAACACTAGATGCTATTATTGACCCTACTAGATTTAATCCTATCGAAGCGTGGAATGGAGTAAACAATATTCCGCTAGGTACTAGATATCTACTACTTGAAACTATAGGAGATACTAAAAACACTGATGGTCCTGATGGTTGGAAGGGTTCTGCTACAGCAGGTAACTTTAAATTAGTTGAAAACAGTATTGTTGAATGGGACGGAACTGCTTGGCAAACAGTGTTTGATCCTGATACAGTTGAAGATATTACATATATTACAAATCTTAAAACTGGTGTACAATATAAATGGGATGGAATCCAATGGCTGAAATCCTTTGAAGGTGAATACGCACCAGGTTATTGGAGATTCGATCCAGAAGGCGCATAAGTATCATTATGCAAAAAAGAGCAGGACTACTATACCTATCGTTATCAACTAGACGAGTACTGTTAATCTTAGAAAACGAAAAATGGACAGTGCCAACGTTTTCTCGATCTGGTAGTTTGATTAATGATTCTAAAGATTTACAAGAAGTATTTGCTCCCGGTAAAATTTTACCAATTGAATTATATCTTTCTAAAGACAAAGGTTTTGAATATAGCACATATATTTGTTTAGTAGATGATGAATTTTTACCACAAGAAGTTTTTACATATTGCTGGGCAACACTAGATTATCTACCCAAGAACATACATATGGGTCTGCGCAACACATTAAATAGTAATCTAATAAGAACAAAAATAGAAACTGTTTTGGAGTTACAAAATGCAATCTTTGATTAAAAGCGAAAAAGTTAGAAAAGATATTGAAAGATATAGATCTCGAATCGATCAAATTAAAGTAGCAGCAATTAAAAATGAATGTTCAAGATTACTTGCACAACTAGAAAATGAAATTAAATCAATTGATATTGCACATCAAGAATTATTTAAATCTAAAACATTACCAAATATGACTAAAGATGTTAGAGAAGAAATTCAAACAATTAGAAAATCTTTAGATAGAAAACTTTCCGACGTAGAAAAAGCAAAAATTAGATAGTTGAGAATTGCTTAATTGTTATAGTACCAACCATTGCTCCGTGGCTTCCACATTGATATCTATAGTTTCCTGATATACTGGAAGGAATTTTCCAATATAAAACACCACCGGTTTGTCCATTAGCATCAGAACCTGTAGTAACTGTACCGTTACTGGTAATATGAATTAGTCCTGTATCGTACTGCACACCTGCGGCTGTTTGTATCCAGAACGGGTGTGATGCACTCACACCTGATAGATCAAATGATATCGTTGTACCATTGATAGCGTAAATTGCTGGATTATCAGTTGTACCATATTGATCAAATCTATATCCAATTGTTCCGTTAACACTTACAACCAACTGTGTTATTGCAGGTATGTAAATGTTACTAATATCTATACCTGCTGAAGTTACATCACTAAGTTCACTAAAGTTATCAACACCACTGCTTACTGTACTTGTAATTGTTAAAGTATCTGTACCGTCGTTTGTTGTTATAGAAATTCCTGTGCCTGCTGCAATATTTAATGTATCTGTAGTGCTATCTGCTGCAATAGTATTTTGGCCGCTTACAGCAACATTGCTAAATGCGTTTTGATTGGCGTCGCCGCCGCCACCACTTGTTACAGTAGTGAATGTAAATCCACCGGCACCGTCTGTGGTTAATACTTGTCCGCTAGTACCATCTGTAATGCCTAAATCTAAAATACTATCTGGACTGTCTGTAATTCCGTAACCAGCAATTGTGGTTGGTTTGTTTGTTAAATTACCAAAGTTTCCATCAAATGCATCTGTGATACCGTAACCTGAAATAGTAGTTGGTTTTTCAATAATGTCTGCAAATGGTATTGCTGGAACTTCTGTAAGATAACCTGATAAATCAGGTGGAGTAAATGTAAACACACCTGTGGTATTATTGTAAGAAATAGAACCATTTCCTGATGGAGTATTTTCTGCTCCTACACTTAACGCATCTAGTTCTAGTATATCAGGTTTATTGTTTAAGTTAGAATAATTTAAGAAGTAAGAACTGTCAAACCCATCTAGTGTATCAGCATCGGTACCCCCACCTCCAGAAGTTGCATCAATGCCTGGAGCCCAACGAGAACCGTTCCATTTTAATACATTTCCTGTTTCCGGTGGACTGCTTGTAGTATCAACATCCATTAAAAAGTCTATTGAAAAACTTTCTAAGTTTACTTCAACAGTATCTGTGCTACTGTTGGCATTTGTTGTGATGTGAGTTCCCCCAGCAATTGTTAACGTATCGTTTCCTTGATCTGCTACTGATGATCCTACATCACCTACAACTGTTCCAAACGATTGTCCTGCTGCGCTCGATGTAATAGTAACACTATCTGTAGCAGGATTTGTTGTTAGTGTTATTCCACTTCCTGCAACTAATTGAAGTGTATCTGGTGCAGCATCTGCTACAACATTAGATTGTCCTGCAATAGAGATAGTTCCAAAGGCATTACCGCCACCACCACCACCGCCGGATGTGCTGACAACATTCCAAACTCCTAGGCTAGCATCATACTGCCAGGTTGTACCACCTTGTGTAAAACTTTGTCCGTCTGCTGGACTATTTGGAAAATTAATTGCCATTATTATACCTCATACGTATTTAGTATTTCTTAACCCTGATGTTAAAACCGCGTCTTACGGTCAATCTAGACAGGATATTTCTGCGTCCTTTTTTAAATCTAGCGTCAATCGGTGCTTGATATAAAACTCTAGCAGCACCTCCTTCTAGACTTCTATAATCTGTCCACGTTCCGCCAGTTGGTGTGGTATTTTCTGCACCAAAATAAAAATCAGTGCCAGATTGTGTGTCTAGATTTAATACCCATTCTTTTAATTCTTTCCAAGTCCAATCTCTATTGTGTTCCAGTATAGTTGCTAAAAATCCTGCTGCTACAGGACAGGCTGCACTAGTACCGCCAAATGCGCAATCTTCTGGAATTCCTGCACCACTGCCACTGTTAAACGTAAACCCGTCATAGGTCGCAGGATATCTTCCTTCTGCTGTATATGTTTTATTTGCTGCTAGTGTACCGTCACCTGCTGCATAAACATCTATCTGCTCTCCTCTATCACTGTATCCTACCTTGCATTCTAATCCACCGTTATAATCATCATCGAGAGCGCCAATGTTTATTGTTTTATAATCTATGCTACCATCTTCTTTTGTATACTTTCCGCCCTGTTGAGGAAAGCCTGTTCTGTTTGTAGTTCCGTACACAGAAACACCGAACTCAAAAAATTCTGAATTTTCTAAACTTTCACCATCTGTATCTGTTATATAATTGTTATAATCAGGATGGCCGGATTTTACTACTTTTTGATTGGAATTTCCTGCTGCACCTACAAAGATTACACCTTCGTCTATCATTTCATCCAGTGCAGTTGTTAAACTATTTGTACGCATTTCTGATTTCCAGCGACCGCCATCGCCCTGTGTCCCCATATGACTAATGAATGTGGGTTCAGCAGTATATGAAACATTTGTACTTGCACGATGAGTGTAATAATAGGTAGCACCACTCGGATCTTTGTTTGCACGGTATCCCCAACTGTTTGAAGAAAGTGTTGGATCTTTTACACCATATGCAGGATTGACTGGTTTCATTCTATGAAACAATTTTTGTAGATCAAACCCTTGTTCAATGCCTGAACCATTAGCCCCGTACAAATCAATGGTCCACTTGTTAGCATTATAGGCCCAACCTTGTGTTCTACCGTACGTTAATGCGCCGCAAGGTGTTCCGTGTTCGCCATCGCCGTTGGTTGGTTGTGAAGTAGGACTTCCGCCGGTTGCATTTCTAGTGTACAGTGGTCCTATAGTTACCGTTCCTTCGTTTTGAAATTTTGCACTGCGTTGTGTACTATTACTCCACCAAGTCTTTGCAACATTTTCTACAGGAACTATTGTGCCGTCCCAGCGTGTAGTTAATCTGTTATCAGGATCTGCATCAAACCATTCAGGATCAATGTAATATGGAGAATCTAGTACTAGATCTAAAACATCACAATGCCCGTCACCTGGTAGTAGATTTCCTCCTGTGTATCCTGCTGGTTTTTCTACAGGAGTTATTCCGTCTGATAATAACACACAGTTGTTTTGAAATTCTGGATGTCCGATCCACATTCCTTCGTCTGCAACGATAACATCGATGTCTCTGCCTGTTCCATATTGTGAAATAGTTTCTTCAGGCACAGCATTATCTGCTAGTCCGTTGTCTACCCAGGGATCTAAAAACTGTTGATGTCTATACAGTGAATAACTTGCACGATTAGAATCAGCAGCAACAGGAGATGCTGGCAATGTGTTTGATACTTCAAATTCTCTGTAATTTTTAATAGTTCCTGCATACCTAGATATTAACTCGGGCCTGGCTGCTTGTAGTTCATCTTTAGGTGGTTTAAATTCTTCATATTTTGAGTAATCAATGTTTATAAATTTAACTCTGGGATCTTTTTTAAGTTCTTCTGCTTCTTCTGCCGTTAAAAGATATGTTCCGCGTGTTGGACTGTGTAATTTTTCATCTTCAACACTTACTTTTCTTATTGGTACTGCTTCATACAAATTGCCATCTGCTATTAACTCAGCGTGTAGTTCTTGCCATTGCTCTTCAGTATGCGTACCTAGTTGATAATATTTTTCAGCCATTATCTAACCTATATTAAATTAACCCAAGAACCGTTTTCGTACCCCTGAAATTTATTTGTTGTTGTATTGTAAATTATATCACCGTTCTCGGCAATCAAATTATCTCTTTCAGTAGTAGTAAACGATGCCATTTTAATCGGAGACGATGTAAGTTCTACTCTTGTGCCAGCAGTTAGTTGAATTTCGTTGTCTGAAAAAATTTCAGGTACTCCTGAACCTTCACTAGAAAAACTTCCTTGTACTGTTAGATTATTTGTTACTGTTAAATCTTGACCTACAGTTAAATCATTTCCTACCTGAAGATCACTTAACATTGAAACTAATGGAACAATTTCAAGTGCTGTACTGTCATCAGAATCAATAGTGTTTCCTGTAAACGTTACATTTCCAGTGTCACCGCTACCTGATATTACTATGTTACCAGATCCTAGTATACTTGTTCCGTTAACAGTTTTTATATTTGTACCACTTACAAGTGCAGCCTGTGCATCTGTAATACCATAACCCGAAAGCGTTGTAGGCGTTGTTCCTAAATCTGCAAAGTCTACAACAGCACTACTTTCGTTTTGTACTGCTGACCAAGCACCGCTATGTGCATAGTAAAGTTTACCTTCTGCGTGAACGTGTGCGATTGCACCGTGATATGTTGATGCATCCGGTAAATCTCCCAGTGTATCATATAAAAATCTTATCTTGTGATTGGCAACTGTAGGTGCATCAATAGCACCTGTCATTGTTCCGCCGGCAAGGCCTAGTGCATCAGTTATTCCGTATCCGCTTAGTGTTGTAGGTGTTCCTGTTAGTTCACTCCAGTCACTCGCTCCACCTGAAATTGTTGTAAATGTAAAACCACCTGCTCCGTTTGTAGTTAATACCTGTCCGTTAGTACCATCGCTAATACCTAGGTCTGTTAAACTGCTAGGAACATTTTCTGTACCTGATACTGGTTGAATCCATTGATTAGAATCACCGTCGTTGACATAAACATACAGTCTTGCATTCGCAGTATTAAACCATATAGTACCTGCATCTGGAGTGCTAGGTGTATTATCCCCAACATTAATACTTCCGCTGCCGCCTACTCCTGCTGACTCTGCTTTTGCAACAAATGCTTCGTTTGAAATGTTAGATAAATCTACCTTAACAAGAGCCATACCGCCAGCATTTTCGCTATCAAAAACTCTTAAGGTATTATTATCTTTATCATAGAATATTTCACCTCTAGCACCGGTTTTTCTATCTAGAAAATCGGCATCTCTAGGTACTACTCGTAAATTATTAATAATAGGTATTCTTGCCATATTTTTGAAACCAATCCGTTATTGTATAGTTATTTATCCTATGCCATATCTATTGTATTTGAGTGTTGACCACCTATAAATATGCGTATGAAACTCACAAAAGACATAGGTGTATTTGAAAACGCTGTTAGCGATGAAATTTGCGATGACCTAGTTGCATATTATGCCAAACTAAGCGAAATGAATATGACACACTCTAGAATGAGCACAAAAGATGCGCCAGGACATCTAAAAAAGGATACTGCTGCATTTGTGCTAGAGGAACCAGCACTTACTGTTAGCACAGATAATCCAGCAGTACGAGAAAGCATTCAACAGATCATATACTGCTGGGAGCAGTACATTGATCATTACAGTATTTTAACGACTGTGGATCCTCATAGGATCTACTATATGAAAATTCAAAAAACATTGCCCGGTGAAGGATATCATCAATGGCATTTTGAATCTGACAGTAGAGAAAGATCAGGTAGAGTAGCATCTTGGGGATTGTATCTTAATACTGTAGATGAAGGTGGCGAAACAGAATGGCTATATCAGAGTGTTAGAGTACCGGCTACCAAAGGAACTCTTGCTATATGGCCTGCAGGATACACTCATACTCACAGAGGAAATCCTCCGTTGAGTAATGAAAAATATTTGTTAACTGGTTGGATAGAATATTAATGGAAAAAGTAAAACTCTTCCCTACAGATGTATTCGTTTTTAGAAACAATACTTTTGATAATAAAGCAATGATTGAACATTGTGAAAAATATGCCGACTTTATAAATGATGCTGAAGTGATTAGTTCTATGCGTAACTTGCACGATAAAGTAGAATTAAAACCTTTGTTTGATTGGTTTGATTCTTGTTTAGATGAGATACGAGTTTCTTGTCAATATGACTGTGAGAAATTTGCAATCACTAGTAGTTGGTTTAATAGAGCATTACCAAAGTCAGGTATGAAACTAAATGTGCATAGGCACAGTATGAGTTTTTTCAGTGCGGTGTATTACTTAACAGACGGGTCACCGACTGTGTTTGAAGATCCTGTAATACATAGATCACAAGCACAATTAGAAGTTTTACGTGTACACGATCAAGAATCAAGTCCACACCAAACAATAGATGCTGAAGCAGGAAAATTAATTATTTTTCCAAGTTGGTTATTTCATTTTAGTGCTCCACACATTGGTGATGAAGACAGATACATAATTAGTTTTAATACAATGCCAGAAGGCGATGTAAACTATAATATTGCAACTGACAGTGTTGCTTCTATAAAAATTTTAAACAGAGATAAAAGATAAACTATGATTAATGATCTAATAGTATTAGGTGGTGGAAATGCAGGTCTAATGGCAGCATTATATCTACGTGCCGCATACCCTAATATGCAAATAAAAATTATTAAAAGTTCTAAAATAGGAACTATAGGAGTAGGCGAAGGAAGTACTGAACATTGGGCAAGATTTGCCCAAGCGACTGATATCTCTATGCCTGATATGATCAATCATTGCGGTGCTACTTTTAAGATTGGTATTAAGTTTGAAAATTGGCACGGCGATGGAACTAGTTATTATCACAGTCTAGCAGAACCTTTTATATGGATGGACACATACAATGGTGCTGCACATACAATGATGCGTATGATTGCAGACGGTGTTGACAGTCAAAGCCTACACTGGCAATTGCCTGTAGATGGATATGTTGCTGAGCCTTTAACTGATTATTATCAATTCCACTTTGACAGTGAAAAACTAAATGCATATCTGCAAACAAAATGTATAGAAAGAAATATAAAAGTTGTCGAAGCAGAAATAGTAGATGCAAAACTAGATCAAGATGGTTTTGTTGAATCTATCGTAGATAAAGATAATATAGAATATTCAGCAGAATTTTTCATTGACAGCAGCGGCTTTAAAAGAGTTATTGCTAGTAAACTAGGAGCAGAATGGGTTGATTGGTCAAAGTATCTGCCAATGAACAGTGCTATTGCTTTTCAAACTCCTTATGAAGAAAAACTTCCTCCATACACACTAGCAAAAGCAATGGACGCAGGATGGCATTGGAGGAGTCCTGTACAGGATAGATTTGGTAATGGCTATGTATTTGCAGATCAATTTATTTCAGAACAACAAGCAGTTGACGAAATACAAAAACACTTTTCAGATACAATTAAGATAGGTCGTAAAATTAATTTTATATCTGGAAAAGTAAACAAAGCCTGGATTAAAAACTGTGTAAGTATTGGATTAAGCAGTAACTTTGTAGAACCTTTAGAAGCAAGTAGTATTTCAACTACTATACAACAAACAAAGTTACTAACCAGTGCAATTTGGAACTGGAGTAGAAAAGACACAGGAACTATTAAAGAATATAATAGAGTATTTGATGATACACTTAATAATGTTTTAGATTTTATTCAATTGCATTATTTTACAGAACGTACAGACACTGAGTTTTGGCGTTGGTGTAAGAATGAAATTACGATGACAGATTTTAATAAAGAAAATATAGAAATTTTTAAGAAAAATTTTGTCAATCAAGTATTACTTCCTGAAGATGGTTTAATGAACAATTATAGAATTTATGATCATTTAAATTGGATCCAGGTTATGCACGGACTGCGTATGTTTGACGTTCCTAGTATCAAAAAAATATATGAAACATATTTTAGTAAATACAGGGTTGGTGATGAACAGCAGATTTCAACACTTCCTACTAAGCCAAGTGAAGGTTGGTATACCTGTAGAGAAGGAATAGAAAAAGTCAAACAACAATCGAAAGGTATTACGTACAAGTTATGATTAAAAGTCTATGTGTATTAGGTGGCGGAACTAGCGGATTAATTGCTGCATTAATGATGCGCAAAGCCTATCCTAATATGAAAATATCAATAATAGAATCCTCAAAAATAGGAATTATCGGAGTAGGTGAAGGTAGTACAGAACATTGGAAACAGTTTATGGATTATATCGATATCGATGTTCCTACAATTGTAAGAGAATGCGGTGCAACATTTAAGATAGGTATTAAATTTACTAATTGGAACGGTGACGGTAAAGCATACTGGCACAGTCTTACAGAACAATTTAGCACTCTACATACCGAAAATAATGCTCCACTTACTTGGATGAAAATGATTGCAGAAAATTGGGATCCTGAAGAAACCTGTTGGGATTTATCTAGAAAAAGTTGGCACGTAGAACCTTATCACGATATATTAAGTCAATATCACTTTGACACTTTTAAACTTAATGAATTTTTTCATAAACTGTGCAGCGAAAGAAATATTGAAATAATTGATACTGAAATCCAAGATGTTGTATTAGATAACGAAGGTTATGTATCGCACTTAAAAGATAACGATAGACAATATGCATATGATTTTTATATAGATTGTTCAGGATTTGGTAGAGTTATCGCAACTAAATTAGGTGTAAAATGGATTGATAAAAAAGATCAATTGCCAATGAATAGTGCTATTGCATTTCCGACAGGATACAAAGAAGAAATTCCAAGTTACACAGAAGCAACTGCACTTAGTAGTGGATGGGTATGGCGTATTCCTACACAAGAACGCTTTGGTAACGGCTATGTTTTTTGTGATGATTTTATTAACGAAGACAAAGCCTACGAAGAAGTTTCAATGCACTATAAAAATAATCTAGGAATTGATGATGAACTTAAAATAGGGCGGAAAGTAAAATTTGGTGCAGGTTATGTAGATAAGTTTTGGTCTAAAAACTGTTTGTCTTTAGGATTAAACGGAATGTTTGTTGAACCACTAGAAGCAAGTAGTATAGGTTCTACTATACAAGAAATGAGATTGTTTATACCAACTATACTTTATTGGTCAAAAGGCGAACAAAGAACTGAGAAAATTTTTAATGACAGAATGTCTGTGATTGCAGAAAACATTGTAGACTTTATTCAACTTCATTATATTACAAAAAGAAATGATACAGAGTTTTGGAGATGGGTGAACAACAACATCAAATACACAGATTTTATTAAAGAAAATTTAGATTATTTTAAAAACAACTATCCTAATGCACAGATTTTTAACGAAACTTTACAAATGTTCAGTTATTTAAATTGGATGCAAATAATGCACGGGTTAGGGTTGTTTAATTATGATAAATGCAGTCAATATTGGAAAGAAACGTTTGCTACTGAACACGACGATCCCTTACTACGTCATATAAAAATCAACACAACAGTAAAACCTGAGCACGGTGCAAAACCTCATAGAGAAGTTTTAGAAATTTTAAAAACTAGATACGGCGAAACAAAATATGAATTCTGATGTAGTAATACTCGGCGGCGGCTCTGCTGGATGGTTAACAGCATTATTTGTACAACGTTACTGGCCAAACCTTAATGTAACAATTGTAGAAAACCCTAAACGACCTCCTATTATTGCAGGAGAGAGCGGAACAACAACATTTGTTAGATTACTAAAAAGCATAAAAATAGATACTGAAGACTTTGTTAAGAAAGTAAATGCCACTCCTAAACTAGGAGGTAAGTTTACAGATTGGAATGGTGTTGGAACAGAATTTATTCATTGCTTACAAACTGACTACGCTCCTTGGTTAGACGGCTGGACAGATTATATGCAAAAAGATGCAACCGATGACGAACTCAGATTAGGTAATCTTGTTAGAATACTTTCTCAAGAAAGAAGTAAAGACACATATCTTAGAACGATTGTAGGAAATGATATCCCATTAGCCGATGCATTTTATGCTCAACAGTTTATACAAAATAACAAAGTTCCTTTTGGTCATTCAACAGATGACTTACCAGTTATTCCTATGTGGCATTTTGAAAGTAGGGCGGCAGCAGCGTATTTTAAAGAAATTGGTTTAGATCGTGGTATTAACCTTGTCGAAGGCGAATATGTTAAATCTAACCTTAGCGATAATGGTAACATCAAAAGTATTGTACTAGATGATAACAGAGAACTTTCTGCAAAATGGTTTTTTGACTGCTCAGGTTTTGCAAGACTGTTATTAGATAAAGTTTTAAAAGAACCGATTCTTGATTACAGTAAATATTTTCCTGCAAGAGCAGTAGTTGCGTGGTGGGATGATCCTTGTTATTGTGTAACAACAAATGCTATAGCAATGAAATATGGTTGGAGTTGGAACATTAATCTTAGACATAGAAGCGGTAATGGTTATCTATACGATCCAGATCATTTAAATTTAGAACAAGCAATACAAGAAGCAGAAACACGATTCAATAAGAAAATTGATCCTATTGCAAACTTTAGTTTTCAGCCAGGTATGATGCGTAATACGTGGAAGAAAAATGTAATTGCTATTGGTTTAAGTAATGGATTTTTAGAACCATTAGAAGCAAATGGTATTGCAGTCATTATTGAAAGTTTGTATGCACTGCAAGATCACTGGAAGCCTACAGAAGAAACTATACCTAATGATAGGTTTAATCAGAGAGTATGGGAAGTAAGTGAAGATATTAAAGATTTCCTTGCACTACATTATAGAGGTCAACGACAAGACACAGAGTTTTGGTTAAGCCACAAACACGATGAAGATAGAATACCCGAAACTTTGAAATTAAAATTATCTGACTGGGAAGAGTGGTATAAAAGCCCTAATCTAAGCGAACCTACTTTTAACGGCTATAGTCCTACTGCTTGGTTGATGGTAATACAAGCACTAAAAATATTTAAAAATGATGTAATACACGAGCATTTCAACAAGGTTCTACCAATAGGCACAAAAGTGCTAAATAAGAACATAAAACGTTACAAGGAGCTCAGTGCTCCGTTTTGGACCATTGATAAATGGGTTCAGGAAATTGATAAATAGTACATATAGGAGTTATTTGTAATGGCAAAATATAAAATTATTTTACGCAAAGAAACAGGAAAATTACCTGTAACACAAGATTTTTGTGAAGCAAAAAACAGTGTAGAAGCGCAAAAGATCTTTGAAGAAAGACACGGTCCAATCAATGTTGTTGGTGGTCCTTTCAAAGTAGTTGAAGAACAACAAGCGTAAGTTACCTATCAAAGCCCATTTGCTTACGAGCATTCTCTAACTCATCTTTTACTGCTTGATTAACAAATTCGCCGGGTAAACCTAAACAAGGCCTAGTATCCCATTTCAAATGTGCATACGGGCCTTTTTCATCTACATACTGTAAAAATGCCTGGATAACTTTTTGTCCGGTATAAGGTTCTCTCCAGTGTTCGTGTCTACGACCACTGTATATTACTATGTCGCCTACATCAAGATTTATTTCGTGTGTAATACCTTTTTCATTTTTTATGTACAACGGCCAGTCTTGTTCTTCTTTTGATATAGCAACACTTACACTTATTTCAGAACTACTTCTATCAAAGTGCTTTCCTAATTCTGATCCGTTATAATAAATCCTTGCATAACTGTATACAGGAACAAGGTTAATTCCTACTTTTTCACTTACAAGAGGACATAATTTTACCATTAGTGCTTCAAACATTAATGGCGCATATCTTGCAAAAGTGTGTTCGCACATATCTGCTAGATTAGCACCAGGATATAAAACTTTGCAGACATCATTCTGCATCTCATATTCAAGTGCCATAAACTCACAAAGTTCTTTGCTTACAGCATTTTTAACTATTATGTAATCTTCTTTCATCATACTAGCGGCATCATACTCATATTACCAAAAGGTCTTTCAACATAATTTCTAATAAACTTATTATCAGGAATTGTGTGTATATCAAAACCTAATGTTGTTCTTACACCTTCAAATGGTTCTAAAACTTCTACCTTGTGATGTACATTCCCAGGTCCGAAATATATTTGTCCAGGTGTATTTTCGATAGTCCAATCCTCAAAAACTGTATTTGTTTTTTTAGGATCTACACAAATGTATCCGTGGTAATCAAATTCGTGTCCGTGCCAATCTAAAACTTCATCACACTTATGATAATTAATCCAAGATTGAAACCATAATGGTCTATCGTCGCCTAGAATTTGTCTTACAAATGTTCTGAGTTCTTTATATAAAATATACCAAGCGGTGCTAGGTGCTGTAAGTGCAAATACATTATATTTGTGATACGACCAAGTACTTTCGTCATTAGGAAAAACTGTTTTAAAAACTCTATGTGCATCTTCTAAACAATGCATTATTTCGTCTTTATTTTCTAATATAATATTTGACTTTGTTAAATGGTAGTCTTTCATATCATTATCTTACTTAAATTAATATTAATTACACATCTAAACTTACTGTCTCGTGCCCAAGACGAACTGTGATAATATTTTCCTGGAAATACAACTACCCTTCCTTGTTTAGGTTCTACTCTTTGTTTAACTGTGAAATTTCCATTCTTAATTCTTACTATATCATCTTCGCCACTACTGTAGTTGTCATTAGTTTCGTTAAAAATTACAGTGTCACCATCACAATCATTTACGTAATAGATAGCATTCCAATGTTCAAAAAAACTATCTATGTGAGGCATATGCCAATCAAGTTTACTTGTTTTATTAGGTAATGTTAAATTCGCTCTCATTCTAATTAATCTATTAACCGGAACTTTAGTATTACTTGTAATACTTAAAACTAAAGGATAGATAAAATTAAAGTGCTGACTCTTAGGTTCGTTATCTTCAAAAAAGAAGTGATTAAATCCTGCGTGATTATCTTCTTGGTTTTGAAAATCGTCATCTGGTGAAACCATTGATTGGTTGAAAACCCAACCTAAGTCCCAACCTGTCATTAAACGTAATATCTGATCTGAATAATCTTTAGGAATAACATTATCAATTACAATTATATCATCACTCATACTGCTACTCCATAAAAATTAATAAACAACGAACTTGTTTCTTTTGTGTTTCCTACAAATTTTTCTATTTTATGTAAATGCGTAGGGTTAAACATAACAAGTCTGTTAAACTTATTCTGAATTAAAACACTAGGAATTAGGTTGTCGTCAACTTCATTATAAAATGTCATTCCTGTGTTCTCTTCCGGATCTGGATTCAAAAATATTATACCTGCAACGTTGAAGTTACCTTTTATCTGTCTCAGTTCACCAGTTCTACCATTGTTTGTTTCGTCTACAAGTTGATATTCGCTGTGCATAAAAGTAAAATGCTGTTTGAAAGTCACGTGTGTTATTAATTTAGATAATGATCTTTCAAAGAAATTAGGATTTATTTGATCTATTGTTTTACTTCTTAATCCTGGAAAAATCTCGTTATCTTGATCTATGAATTCTTGTTTAAGTGCATTGTGACGCACAAGAGTAGGTGCTTCAAAGAAATCGTCAACTATTTTTATAGGCTGTACTACTTGTTTTTTCATTCTGCCCTCACAAAAAATACTTGAGTTAATCTATTTGTATCAACACTGTTGCCAAAGAATTCTTCTGCACTATGCCAGCATCTAGTATCAAAAATAATGCATCTATTAAAAACACTTTCCATTGTTATTGTTTTATCAAACAGTTTAGTTTGTTCTTCTCTGTATTGTTGATAAGGTTCTCTTTCTTCGGGTGTTTCTGAAAGAACATCTTTCATAAATTTATCTGCATATTCGTCCAGATTAATATCTTCTTTATCATTGTAAATTACAGTTCCACTGCCAAGCGGTGCTTTTTCATTTAGATAGATTACACCTGCAATGTTTAATTTAGGATCATCGTCGTGTACCCAGCCTCTTCCATAACTAGCATCTACCATATGAAATGCTGTTTGAAATTGTGAAAATCCTGTGTATCCATAATCTCTGATATAAAATAATAACTTATCCCAAAAAACTTGTAACATTGGCATATTGTTTTCGTGAAATAGTTTTGTTCTTAAACCCGGCCAACTACCGCGTTGTCCTTTAAAAAATTCTTGGTCCAAAGCAAAGTCTCTAACAAGATCTGGCTCGTCATAGAAATTATCAATAACCATTGTAGGAAAATAAGGATACAATATTCTGTTTTTCAGTTGATGGGTATAGATATGTTCGCTAGATTTTTTATTATCATCTAGCAATGAATCCATATATTCTTTACTATCCATTTATTTCACTCGCAGTAAAATTCATTGTCATTACTATTCTTTTTGTCATTACCATAGGACAAGTACTAGCGTGAAAATGCCAACCGTTGAAAACAACAACCTTACCTTGTAAAGGAGTACTTTTTAAAAGAGGACGGTACTTTTCACCTTCGGGTTTAGGTTCTGTTTCGTGAAAAATCACAGTATCACCGTCAGCATTATTCACGTAGTAGCACGCCACATAGTGTTCTTGTTCAAAATCTCTATGCGGAGTGTTATACTTGTATCCCATAGATGGTACAGGATACTTTGTATTCAATAAAAATCCTAATCTCATACGCAGAAGTTTGTCTAGTTTTAAACCTGCTGCATCACAAGTTGAATTTAACAAGGGTAAGAAAAAATCTAAATGTGGACCGTTTTGATTATTTTGATGATACACTAGATTAGCAAATGACGGAGTTGCAAATCTCGGATCATTTGTTTTTTCATATGTTGTATCATCCATATAATGCCAATCAAAATTTATATCTGTGACATAGTCATAGATCTTTTCTGAATATTCTTTATCAATTACATCATATATTTCTTTTGGTTCAAACATCTTCTATCCTATACATTCTTCTATCAATACTTGCTTCTTCTGGTTCCGTTGGTAATTTCTGCCAACACGGAATACTCATTGATAATCTTTTGCCTTGTGGATACGCACAATGATACATTCTAGAAGGAATGTAAAGTACGTCTCCTGGTTTAAGTGTTACATCTAAAGATAATTCTAAATCTTTTTCTTGTAATTTGTTTGCAAGTAATCCTGTTCTATGCATATAAGTTATTCTATTATTAAAAATTTTCCATCTAGTTTCCCCTTCTACTTGTATGATAAAGTTCGCTGGGTAATCTTCGTGTATGTTAAAACTTTTTGCATCTTTTAATCCAAAATATACGTGTATAGCAGCATTTATACTGTACATACTTTCAAACATTGCTAATAGTTCCATAGTTTTTTCACTATAAAAACCATAGTCCATATTAATTAATCCATAACCTTCGTGTAGTTTATCGAACAGAAACTTTTTATCTTGTACATTAAATTTGCCCCAACTTTTATTATACGCTGGAACTTCTATTTTACTGCCTGCAGGATCAATTACTTCAAAATTATATTGTGCAGAGTTGTTTAATGTCCACTCTACATCTTTCCAAGTACAATATACACTCGGATCGGGAATTAGATTTTCCCAATAATGCGGTGCATCATTGACAAGTAAATCTGTTTCTTTAAGTATTCTTTGGGAAATATCTGTCATCATCTGTTCTGTAAAGTTTAACATTCCAAGAAATACTAATTCTGTCCTCATCTGTGTTATTTCTTTCTACTCCGTGAGGTAAGTTTCCTGGAAATATTAACATTTTTCCTTTCTCTGCTTCGTATCTTATACCACTTGCACTTATTGCAGTATGTGTTTCAATAGGCGCTCTGGATGCTACTATATAATCTGCATTATAGTCTTTGTAAAAAATAATTCCGCCTTGTTCCGGCATTGCTTTTACATAGAATGCACCACTGATAAAAGAATTATCGTGGATGTGTACACTATTTGTATCACCTTTTTTGTTTATGTTAAACCATAAATTTTCTATTACAACAAATCCTGCATCTTTTTTATAACCATAATCGTCTACACATCTGTTTGCTTGTTCTAGTATCAAGTCTTCTAGAGGTTTTAATTCAGGAATAGTATCTGGACGAAAATCCATTGATTGCCATCCTCCCTGATTACTAAGGGTTCTTCCTACTTTATCTTTTTCGTATAATTCATATGCCAATTTTTCTAAACTATCACAATCAATAGCAGTATTTGCCCACCAAACTGGCATAGGAAAAAATTGATCAAAGTTCCACATTAAAATTTAATCTCCTTCATTGTAGTTGGAGGACTTAGATGTGAATATGCAAATGCGTGGCTCCATCTAAATTTTACATTATCTGAAATAACAGCACTATGGCATATGTCTGCTTTATACATTGTCATTTTTCCTCTAATACTAGGCGCTTGTCCTTTAAATTCAAAACCCCATTTTTCTAATTCTTCGTCCGGTATATTAAACCAAGCATCTGCTCTAGTAGGATTTTCTGCTAATTGTTTCCATTCTTTGTGCATAGGATGTTTTTCATCTATTTGAAAATCATACACACTATCTTTTATCTCTCCTTTATACTTATAGAGCTTTGTGCTGCTGTCTTCTATATCGTGAGATGTAAACCATAAATTGGCTACCATACCTTTTGGATAATCAACGTGAGGTATTCTCCAACAAGTAATTGGCTTTGCTCTTTCTTTGTAATAAACATTACCCCATTCGTGTATTTGAGGTTCCATAATAGGAGGGTTATTGTAATTTGCAATATAAAAATCTTTAATCAAAACACAAATATCTTCATAAACCCAGTTTGGTAAATGAACAGTGTCAAACGGATTAGGGTCAAAATTATCAGGATGATTATTGTCTTTTACAATAGGAAAACACTGTACTAATTGTTCGAACGTTTCGAATCCCTGATCATCTTCAAATGGATGGTCGGTTAACCAATAACCGATGTCGTCACCTAAGTCGATGTATTCAGCATTTAATTGGTCATACTTTTTAAATTTGAATACTTGGTGAAAATAATTAGCATCTGGATAACAAATTTTAAAATCTATCATTTTATATTAAATGTCATAACTATTCGTTCTTGGTCTGTTTCATTGGGCTGTACTCTATGTTTCAACCACCCAGGAAAAATTAATACATCATTAGTTTGAACTTGTACTGAAGTATAGTTCATTTCATTAACAATAGGAAATGTTGTTTTATGATATTCAAGTGGATCTTTGAATTCGATATTGCCTGTATTAGGAGGACATAATACATAACAACTTGCTACCCAAGTTGTAAAATTGTGAGAATGTTCTAGTGTATATCCGCCTCTGAAATGTCTATTAAACCAAGATCCCATTACTGTTGATTGGCGCTCATAGAAATCGTGTTCGTCTTTGATGTGTGTTAATTTTTCACCTAGCCAAGTTTGGAAATTGTGAAGTTCCATCCACGTGTGAGGTTGATGTATTTCATCTGATGAAACAGTAGAAAGTGCTTCTCCTTTTTCAAGAAGAGAGTTTTTTTCTACATCTTTGATTGCAGCATCTATTCTTGGTCTTAACTTATCTAAATCGAACTCATACGTAAACTTATAAATGTAAGGCAAGAATATGTGTATGCCGCCATTACTCTGCATTTCCATCTGTTGCTTCCTCATAGGCTTCCAATGCTAACTGTAGGCCCATTTCAGTACCTTCCATTTTTAGAATGTCCTGAGAAAGTTCTTGTCTTTTGGAAAAATCAATAGATGTGATTCCGTATGGATTTAGTTTAACGTCTTGGAAATCTTCTTCCAATTTTGCTAATTCTGCTGTTGCTTTATTTTTTTCTGCTGTAACGTTTGCTAACGTTAAGTTCAGTTTTTCTTTATATTCTTTTGTCATATTATTCCATCCTCTGCTTGTACTTATTTAAAACGTTTGCTGCTCTCTGTAATCTTGAAGCAAGTGGATCTTTCTCCAAAATTGTGCAATTTGCAGCATAATTATAGGCTTGTTCTTTTCTATAATCTTTGTCATTTCCTTCATCTATTATAACATCATATTCGTTATAATTCAAGTCTTTTCTTTTCATAGGAACATATTGGCATAACGGAGTTCCTGCACGTATCAAAGTTGTATCGTTTAGTACTTTCCAAAACAACTGAACATTTACTACGTGTGAATATCTTGGATCTAATATGCCAATAGCACTTTGAAATCTATCTTCATTGTTATAAGTTACAGGAAGTTGTAGAAAAACTATATCATCACTGCATTCTATTCTCCAAGGTGTTTCTATTTTTACAACAGTTCTTAATGTATCTTTTGGATCATCTAATATAGGATCTGTTTGAGCAGCATCGTGCGAAGTTATATAACTTTCAGAACCAGGTACTCCTTTATGGAATTTCATTGGCTCTCTCCAACTAAAACTTGCACCGTCACCTGTAGTAGATATTTCAAAATCTGCAGGAGCAGTTACTATAAATCCGGTGGTTGCTATTTTTCTAATACCTGGACAGTTTTTAACTGGTAAAACACCTTCTGGGCTTGATGACTTAGTAAAAGGTCTTTTGACTTCTGCTGATTTAATTATTGGATGCAAATCTTTTACACCTGGATATATTGAATAAAATCTAATATATGGTTTCTTACGAAATTTATCAAATATTTTTTTAAGCATAATCATCTTTGCCTTTGTATATTTCATTTAGCAAAAAGTCATAATGTGTAGGACAGTTATTGACTATATTCTGTACGTACTCTTTATATTGATAGTATTGTTTTTTAACAAATTCGAGTTCTTCAATTTTATCTCTATTAAATCTTGTACCGTTTAGTATAACCAATTCTTTAGTTGAAATTGGTTTTAATCCCATACCTGCTGCAATAAACAACGCTGGAGGAAAATTAGAAATCCACTGTTGATCCATAGTCATTGTTCCGATCAAATTCATATACTGAGCCTGTCTAGTGACATATTGATCAAGCATTTCTGTACCAAACTCGTGTTCGTTTGATTGATATTGCCAGTAAGGAGTATCTTCACGGAGACTTAGTGCATAGTGTTGCGAAACAAAATCTCTAAATTTTAGTACTTCGTGTTCTACAGCAAAATTAAATCCTAATTTTTCTGTTCCAGTAACTGCTCCGTTGCGTCTATTTAATATTTCAACTAATTTAATAATATTTTCGTGTGTTGTTAGTAGTCCTGTTGATTCAAGTGGTTCGACAAAACCGTAACTTAATCCAACCCCTACTACATTCTTTTCCCAACCTTTTGCTCTTCTTCCGTGCTTAATATTAATATGATACATTTCTGCATTTTCGGCTCTTTCTTTAGATCCTGTAGTTGCTAAATGCTCTCTAAATTCTTTTTGTGCTTGATCTTTATCTACAAATTTACTACTATAAACATAACCTGTTCCAATTCTATTCCAAAGAGGTATATTCCAAACCCAGCCATTTTGGATAGCGTGACAGTCTGTGTAGTTGTGCATTTCATTAACACGATCTTCATACGGAATACGACAAGCCCAGGCACAGTCATTTGCTAAATGTGTGTCAAAAGACTTGAACTCAACCCCTAAATATTCGCCTAATAACAGCGATTTAAAGCCCGTACAGTCGAGGAAAAGGTCTGATGCTAGTGTTGTACCATCTTCTAGCGAAATATGCTTTAAACCGCCGTTATTTTGGTACTCACAGCCCTTAATATGTCCGTGTATATGTTTTACACCATTAGGAATAGCGATATTATCCCGAAGGTATTCTCCAAATAACTGAGCATCTACGTGATAAGCAGTATCCCATCTAAAGTCGTAGTGTCTTAATGCACCATCTTGGTTTTTTGTTTGTTTGTTTTGATCGGATAGCAATGTGTTAGCCGTAGCATAAAACTCAGCAAATGTATTTGGTCCAAATTCTTCCGGATAGATAGTTGCTAATTCTCCCCAGGTTATAATACCGTTTGGTTTATCTGTTAGATCAAAACCTAAACTAAAAGGATACTGAAAACTAGTTCCGTCATTTTCTCGAAAATTTGTAAATCTGATAGAATTTTTATATGTGGCATTACAATGAGGCATCCAATCCTCATCTTTAAGTCCGAGTAAACCTAAGAACTTAGTAACGTGTCCTAGTGTGCTTTCACCAACACCTATAGTTTTAATCTTACTTGATTCAACTAACGTAACATCTATATGAGGACACAGTTTTGATATTGCTGCTGCTGCCATCCAACCCGAACTGCCGCCGCCGACAATAGTAATTGTTTTAACTTTCATCGGCTATCCTACTCAGTGTCGTATTCGTCTTTGCCGCCGTAAACGTGTTCCTTTAGAAACTCATAATGTGTTGGCATCTTTTTTACTAGATCTTCAACATAATCTCTATACTCTTCGAATCTACGTCTAGCATATCCCATTGCCTCTTCTCTCATACTTTGATCAATTCTATCACCAAAGTTATAAACTAGTTTTGGAGTTCCTATTGGCTTAACTCCTTGACCTGCTGCAATAAACAAGTTACCTGTGTACATTTCAGGATAGTTGTATGAACTTGCAATGTTACCAACAACATTAGGAAACTGTGCTTGTTTCATCATTTCAGGGTTAAACATATTAGGATCATATTCATTAAGTTCTGTACACCAACGCCAGTATGGAGTATCTTCTCTAGCACTCAATGCATAGTGTTGAGCAACAAAATCTCTAAACATCTTAATTTCCCAATCAACTGCTAGATTAAAACCATCTCTTTCAGATCGTGTTACAAAACCATCACGTCTGTTAAGTGCTTCGACTAGTTTGATAATATTTTCGTGTGTAGTAAGTAATCCTGTTGACTCAAGCGGTTCAACAAATCCATAACTTAAACCTACACCAACTACATTACCTACCCACGCTCTTGATCTACATCCGTGTCTAATTTGTATATGCATCATTTCTGCTTGTTCAGCAATTTCAGGTGTATGTGCTTTGGCAAGATGTGCTCGGAATTCTTTTTGTGCATCTTCTGGAGTTATAAATCTTGAAGAAAAAACATATCCAGTTCCTACTCTATTCCATAATGGAATATTCCATACCCAACCGTTGCCAAGTGCGTGACAATCTGTAACGTTATGCATTTGATTTTTTCTATCGTGATATGGTAGTCTACAAGCCCAGGCCATATCGTTTGCTAGATAATTTCCAAAAGATTCAAATCTAGATCCCATCCAGTTTTCTAATAGTACAGATCTAAAACCTGTACAGTCGATCCATAGATCAGAATTTAAAATTGTTCCATCTTCACAAAATACCTGAGTTAGATATGTGTTAGTAGGATCTTTTTGATGTGAATGAATATCTGCTTCAATGTGTTTTACACCTAAAGGTAAACAAATTGTTTCTTTTAAATATTGACCAAATGCCTGTGCATCCATATGATAGGCTGTATCATATTGAAAGTTGAAATTTCTCAGTGCACCGTTTTGATTTTTTGTTTGTCTATTATGTTTTGCAAGTAATGTATTACCTGTGCAGAAAAATTCTGCAAAACTTTCAGGACCAAAATCTTCAGGATATGTTGCTGCAAGGTATGCCCAATCATTTAATCCGTTTGGTTTATCTGTGTGATCTAGTCCGTCGCTAAAAGGATACTGAAATACTTCTCCTTTATTTTCTCTAAAGTTGGTAAATTGAATTGAATTTTTGTAAGTAGCATTACACGCAGGCATCCAATCTTCATCTTTTAGATCTAATAATCTAAAATATCTATTAATATGTCCTAGTGTGCTTTCTCCAACACCTACTGTGCCTTTAAATTTGGATTCAACTAATGTTATATCCAAATGAGGACATAATTTGGCTAGTGCTGCGGCTGTCATCCATCCCGAGCTGCCTCCGCCAATAATTGTTACTGTTTTATATTTCATATAATTTCACCTTGCAAGTTATAATGTACGCATATATTTATCAATAGATCTCAGAGGTCATAAAAAAAGGCGCCACCGTAGTGACGCCTTAGCGTAATAGAGACTAGTTTTTATAGAGGAACGTTTTTGTTCGTCCACCCTCTATAGCGTTTCCAAGCAGGCATTTCTTGAGTACTTGGCATATTTGGTTTATCCTCGCCAGGTTCTGTAGTAGCCGCACGTGCTTGTAATTCTTCTAGTGTTGTAGGTGGTGGCGGAGGAAGTGGTTTGTCAATAATTTGCTTAACTGTTGTTAAATGTTGATACCATTCTCCGTTTTGAGATATTGATCCGTTCTCTTTAATTTCGTGATACAACATATCTAGTTGTTCTCCAACTTCACCGTATGCAACTTTTCTTGCAATTGCATTTGCATCTGGTGAATATGGTGCATCTCTTTCTACCCAAACCATTTCTTGTTTAGACGGTGACCATTCTAGTGTCCAGTCTAATGTAATTTCGTCTGGTGCGTCAACCCATTGCATATTCGCATCTGGGCCGTTGTAAATTTCATAATCTTCGCCAGGATTTCTAATTTCCGAAACCCAGCCTTGATATCCTATTAGTGCTTTTTTCATAGTATTATTTATACTCCTCTATTACGCATATTCCGGGTCTTCCATCTGATCCTCTGTGACCGTGGAAATATCCTCCTGTGCCGCCTGTGCCTGGCGCACTATGTCCTTGGTGATTGTGTGCAAAATGTCCACCTTGTGGATGTCCTGATGGTGCAGCGCCACCAAAATAACCGCTACCTCCTGGACCAAACGAGTGGTGATGAGCACCACCGCCACCTTGGTGAATGTTTAGGTTACCTCCACCAGCGTTGCCGCTTACTCCACCTGAGTGGTTTGCTTGCCTATTTGCTCCGTGACCGCCTTGTGCTGATAGATATGGACCAAAACTTGATCCGCCTCCATTGCCAGCTCTACCATTGTAATAGGTGCCGCCTCCGCCACCGCCAATGGATACGCCCACAGAACTAATACTTGTTACATCTAAAATTCTTTCTGAGTAACCACCTGCACCACCGGATTCTCCGTGCCCACTTGCACCACCTCCAGCAGCGTGTAGTTTTACTCTAATATATCTTACGCCACTTGGTCTGTTCCAAGTTCCGCCACCTGTAAAAACCTGCATACCTGAAAAACCAATAGTTCCGTATTCTAGTGCATTACCAGCACTGTTCATTTTTAAAACTGTATGGTTACTACCAACACTAGTTAGTCCTGTACCACCTTTGTTTACAGGCATTGTACCTGATACATCACTACTGGATAAATCTACAGCAGCATTTGCAAGTTTACCGGCAGTAACAGCATTACCAGCAAGATCATCTGATGATACTGTATCATCTGCTATTTTAGCGGCTTGAATAGTACCGTCATCAAACGCTGTTCCTGTTAACTTTTTTAGTGATTGATAATTAAATGCCATTGTTTTTCCTTACCCAATATTTATTAATAAAACTCCGTAATCACTACCAAACCTGGTCTGCCGTCTGATCCTCTATGTCCACTAAAATATCCACTAGTTCCGCCAGTTCCTGGTGCACTATGACCTTGGTGATTATGAGCAAAGTGACCACCTTGTGGATGTCCTGCTGGTGCAGGGCCTCCCCAAAAACTTTTTCCGCCCATTCCTGATGATCGTTGTTCGTGACTTCCGCCACCACCGCCATAAATGTTTAGATTGCCGCCTGATCCAACGCCTGGTAATCCACCGTTGTGTTGATTGTGTCTATTTGCTCCGTGTCCACCACTAGCAGAAACATATGGACCAAAACTTGATCCTCCTCCATTTCCGCCTGCGTTAGAATAGTATGTTCCTCCTGCGTTTCCTGATACAGAAACACTTACAGAACTTACGCCAGTAACGTCAATAATTTCTTCTGCATATCCGCCTGCCGCTCCAGATTCTCCGTGTCCTGATGCACCTCCGCCACCGCCTTGTACTTGTACATATACAAAACGCACTCCTGAAGGTTTGTTCCAAGTTCCGCCTCCTGTGAATACTGTCATACCTCTAATACCTGTTGGAGCAAAAGTATAACCATTGTTTGAACTGTTTACTGTTAGACCTTGGTATGCGCTACCTAATGCGGTAATTCCTGTACCACCTTGTGCTAATCCAATAGCACCTGTAGTAATTGAAGATCCTACATCAACTGCGCCGGTGCCGATTTCGTCACCTGTGATTGTATTATCAGCAAGTTTAGCATTTGTTACCGCAGAAGTAGCAAGGTCGCCGGTATTGACCGTTAAATCTTCAAGCGCAGCGTTTGTTAGCCTTTTCAGTGATAGATAGTCAAATGCCATTGTTTACTCCTTAATAATAATTTGTTACGACAACAATTCCTGGTCTGCCGTCTGACCCTCTATGTCCGTGGAAGTGAGCTCCTGAACCACCTGTACCTTGTGTACTATGATTTTGGTGATTATGAGCAAAGTGACCGCCCTGCGGGTGATTACCTGGTGTACCACCTCCAAAAAAGTTATTCGCACACGATTGTGAACTGTATGAGTGGTGACAGAATCCGCCACCTTGGTGGATGTTTAATTGCCCTCCACCTGCTCCTCCACTAACACCTCCTGAGTGGTTTGCTTGTCTATTTGCTCCGTGTCCACCTTGTGCTGAACAATACGGGCCAAAAGATGTAGTACCACCATTACCGGATCTACCGTTATAGTATGTACCACCGCCACCGCCACCGATGTTAATGCTTACAGAACTAATTCCTGTTACATCTAAAAATCTTTCTGTATATCCGCCTGCTGCACCACCTTCGCCGTGACCTGAGCCGCCGCCGCCTCCGCCTTGTGCTTGAACTTTGATATACCTTACTCCACTTGGTCTACTCCAAGTGCCGTTACCTGTCCAAACCTGTATACTTGCAACACCGTGATTGTCATTTGATAATGCGCCGCCATCA
>Ga0213859_10000119_pt1 | contig 34788 bp, 33 predicted proteins | sample PICome_2_FD_160133 | JGI IMG/M metagenome (GOLD analysis project Ga0213859, IMG submission 160133) | Coastal seawater microbial communities near Pivers Island, North Carolina, United States - PICO304 | ecosystem: Environmental > Aquatic > Marine > Coastal | place: USA: North Carolina...
CTTGCAGTGCAAAGCGAAGAGATGGCGTCACTACGAGTGCTTGTAGAAAGCCTTGATGTAAAAGTGGAGAAAGCCGAAGATAGCCTCTCTGAAGATATGGATAAAGTAGAGGAGCTTGCACGTCGCGTAGACGACAAGACCGCTGAGACCCAGCGAGAAGTGCGTGACGATGTGTATGCAATGGAGCAGAAACTGAATGAGAGAGTACGCACACTCGATAATGATCTTCGCACATTAAGAAAAGACTTGGAAGAAAAGATACAAGTTATACTGGATAACCCCCTCAATGAACAATGATATACAAGAGCTTGTACCTTACTCTTTTAGCAGAGACTTTGTATTAGTCTGTTCAATTGGACTGAATATAGGGTTTTTCATAGGACTAGCGTTTTTATGATAGAAATAGCTGCAGCAGTGTCTATGGCAACATCAGCTTTTGGAGCAATCAAAAAAGCGATGGAAACTGGTCAAGAAGTAGAAGATATGATTGGATACTTTGGAAAGTTCTTTGACGCAAAAGACCAGTTGTCCGAAGCAAATATGAAAGCAACTACTTCATCCTTTGTAGGAAAACTTTTCAATGGTTCAAGTGTAGAAGCTCAAGCTCTTGAAGTTACTGCTGCTCGTCATAAGATTATGGCAATCGAAAAAGAATTACGCGAGTATCTCATATACACAGGTCAAATAGGCTTTTATGAAGATATGATGAAAGAGAGAAGAGCTATTCGTCTCGCCCGTGCAAAAGCAGCAAAAGAAGCAGCAGAGAGAAAAGCAATAATGATTGATATTGCTGCAGTGGTTATAGGAACCATTGTAACTTTAGCTATCGTAATCGGATTCATTTCTATAATAGCACGCTAAAAATATTTCTTGACATTCGAGGTACTATGAGGCTATAATATACTCTTAAAATTCGAGGAATCAAATGAGAGTATTAGTAGCTTGTGAATATTCAGGAAGAGTACGAGACGCATTTACTGCGCGTGGGCATTTCGCTATGTCGTGTGATATATTACCGACAGAGAGTGAGGGTCCTCACTACCAAGGCAATGTCCTTGACGTATTAGACGACAACTGGGATTTGATGATCGCACATCCTCCCTGTACATATTTAGCATCTTCTGGGCTGCACTGGAATAAGAAAAGGCCAGAGCGAGCTTTATTAACAGAAGAGGCTCTAGAATTTGTTACAACCCTTTGGAAGGCACCAATACCAAAAGTGGCTATTGAGAATCCAGTCGGTTGTATCAACACTCGACTCAAGTTTATGCCCAAGCCCCAATATATTCATCCCTATATGTTTGGAGATGATGCTAGCAAAAAGACGGGGCTATGGATGAGGGGCTTGGCTAAACTTGAACCTACCGATGAGATTCCGCCACGAATAATTGAGTCTCCTTCTGGTCGCAAGTATCAGAGGTGGGCGAATCAATATGATTGTGGTAGGGACAACACACCAAACACCCCTAACCGCGCAAAAGAACGTTCATTAACTTATATGGGCATAGCTCTGGCTATGGCGGAGCAGTGGGGGTAGTATGTTATCATTACCAGTTACTTTAAATGATCCGCAGCTTATGAAAGAGCAATTTGCTTTTGAGCTCATAGATGAGGATAGGCACAGGGAGTTTTTGGAGACTTGCTTTACAAAAGAGAGCGATGTTAGAAAAGCTTTAAGAAGTTGGTCTTTTTATGGAGTTACAAGTCCCTCCTCTTATAAGATTACTCGAGTAATAAAAAAAGTATCTAATGGAGAATATGTATGTTATGCTGATGGCATACTTATGAATATAACAGACACTACCTATCGACTAATAAATGGCGGAAGAATTATGCCAGAAAATCTTCGTAATAGAGGAGAATTAACAAAAGCTATAGCAGATGAAGGTATAGATTACTTTTTTCAAAGATTTCCTCTTACAGTGGACGAAATTCAAGTACAACTACCTGGTGGATTCGATATGTCTAAAAGAGCTACGAAAACTCCAGAAAGTATCACAGCATACGGCACAGAAGCTTCCTCATACTCTCAGGTGGTGTGGACTCGACAAGCTTACCTTAATTCTTTATAATGGCCACATATAATTTAACAAAACAGCTAACAAGTCCAGCAAGCTCTAGTACCCAAAATGTAGTGGTAGGAGACACTATTAATTTTACTGCCACAATGCCTAGCAGTTTTGGAAACACAAATCCTACAGTCACTGCAAACCCTACTAATTGTAGTTTAAATAAAAGTAGTGATAATACTAGTCCATATACTTTTACTGCTACTAGTTTTACAGGTAGCTCTTATAGTGTTCAATTACAAACTTTTGATAATGACGGAAATACTACGGCATATACTCATACTGTTTCGGGGTCGGTTACAACCGCAGACACCACTCCAGATGGATTTATATCAGGAGGTTGGGTAGGTGCAGGAACTTCTTTAAATACTTTTTATTATGCAAGTTTTGATTCAAATGTAACGGCCTCTACTACGAGTGTGGGATACTATGATGTTACAGGGTTAACTTCAGGAGTCTCGGTATCGATTTCTTTAGCCTTAACTTCAGGATATACAGCTACTGACGCGGATTTTAGTGTTAATGGGGTAACTTGGTATGCTCCAGGAACAACAGGAGTCACTGTCTCAAATGGTGATAGAATTAGATGGAGAGTTCGTTCTTCCTCTAATAGTAATACAACAGCTCGATATACTTTAACTATAGGAACAGTTTCTAGAACTTTATCAATTAAAACAGCTGCTGATAGAACTCCTAATAACTTCTCATTCACTACTCAAACAGATGTAAATCTTAGTAGCACAATTTACAGTAACTTCGTAACCATTTCAGGAATTGATAATGGAACAAATGTTAGTGTTAGTAATGGTGAAGTTCAAGTCGGAACAAGCAGTTTTTATAGCTTATTTCCTCCTGCTATAAACAATGGAGAAACCTTAAGACTCAGGCATACTTCGTCTAGCTCTAATAGTACTAGCGTAACAACAAGCGTGACTGTAGGTACAATGACTCGTACTTTTACGAGTACTACAGTAGGAGCCTCTGCCCCCGTAGTGAATAATACTCAGTCAGGAGCAAGCGGTAATGTTACAACTTTTGCTCCAAGTTTTACTCATACAATTGATTTATCGCAATCAGGACAAGGAGGTACTTTAGAGTATAATATTACTATCGGAGACTCCAGCGGAGGTGTGGCTTCTACGACCACTCCTACAACGGGGTGGAGTACAAGCCCCTATGTTACTGTCTATAGAGGAAGACGGCACCATTTTTGGGCGAGAAGAAGCTCAACACTTGTTGACAGAACTGACGTAAATGTTTACGTACCTTACATCTATGGAGGAGGAGCATTTACTATTTCTCCCAGTAATAGAGATGTTACTAGCTCTGATACTTCTACAACATTTAATATTAGTTATACTTCGGGAAGTAATTTATCAAGTAATCATATAATAGACCTTATTGTAGATACAACAGCCACAACAATTATACTAGGTTCAAGAACTGGAGAAGGAACAATTACTGTAAATAGTAGTACAACAGGATGGCCCTCTCAAGGAAATACAACAAGTTTTTATGGGTGGACAAGACTTCCTACAAGTCTTGGAGGAAATAATACTAGATATCAGAACACTAGTACATTAAGCACAATAAATTTTCCAGACACTGATCCTTCTAATCCCGTCCTTAGAAAAGCAGATGGAACATACTCTATTTCAGAAACAGGAGCAAGTACAAGTACTTATTACTATAGAAAATTTGATACAGAAGGAATTTCTTCAGGAACAAATGTAACTTGGACAGCTAGTGGGGATGGAAGACTTTCTACTTCTCAATATGGAACATATAGTACAACTGTAACGCGTCAACTAAATCAAACAGCATGGCTTCGTTTACAATCTTCTGCGAATGCTGGTACTACAAAAACTAGCACTGTGAGTACCACAGGAGCTTCTGCTACATTTACTCTAACTACCGCAGGCTCTGGAGGTAGTACTGGATCAGGAGGTGGAGGCACTGCAGATTATGGTCTCTTAGTAAATAATGGTAATGGTAACGAAATATTGGGGCCGACACATAGGTCTTTAGGGCTAATTCATTCAGGCCCTACAGGCTCTATTAGCAATGGAAGCTCAGCAACTCTAAGCGCTCCTGGAATGACGACAAGTAATGGGAGTGAGGTTGTAATTGTATTACCTGCAAGCTTTTCTGCTTCGGTAGGTAATAACATAACTTTTACTCGAGGAACTAATCAATTTACTTTAACCAATAATTCAGGAAGTACTGTTAATACAACATACTATATAGTAAGGGCTTAAATATGTCATATGGATTAGTAGCATATACCGGAAACGACACTGTATTAATAGATGGAAATAGCTCTAGCTATAAAGGTTTTCAAATAGTTACAGAATCTAGTGCAAATTCAAGTAGCCAAAACGTATCTCTAAGTTCTGGGCAGCTTTTATTTGCAACAAGAAGCACTGCGGGTCTTCTTGAAGGAAATATAGATGAAAGCGGCGGCACTTTATATGGGGCAACTTCCTATGTAGTACTTCAACCCGCGTCTTCTTTTAGCACAATAACTACAGGATATGGATTACTTGTAAAAAACGCAAGCAATCAAGTAGCTTATCAAAGTAATGCTGCTAGTAAGGGTATATCAATTGAAAACGTATTTCCTGAGGGGAGTATAAGTGGAATGCGGAGTGGCTGGACCGCACGACCCAATAGTTATAGCGGGGACTTTATATTGCAAAGTACTAACCCTAGCGGATATTATGTTTTAATGAATGGAAATTTCTACTCTAGTTCAAGCGCTTCTTTTGGAAATTTTAGATATGGCAGTAACTTTATAAGTTTTGTAAGTTTTGTTGATATTGGAGAGTTTGGAGCTTATGGATTGCCAAGTTATAGCACAGTGCTACTTGCAAAGCTATTAGGATAAATAATATGATTGTACAATATTTAGTATATTATACGCCTTCCGACGGAAGAATTACCAGAGTGTGTTCAGCGGGGGGAACATACCCTCCCGAAGGAAGCTGGGCAGAAGACGATAGTTTATCAATTCTTCATGTAAATTATTACATAGAAGGTTCTTTAGGCGACTGGGTGGATACTCATTGGGTAAGTAATGATACTATAATAGAAAGGCCCGCCCCTCCTGATGGGGACTGGGAGTGGCACCCCGAGTCTGCTGAATGGATTGTTGACGTAGACAAGCTTTGGACAAGAGTTCGGGTAAATAGAAATGAACTTTTAGCTCAATGTGACTGGACTCAAATGCCGGATGTAAATTTAGATGCGCAAACTAAACAAGCCTGGACTATTTATAGAGAAGATTTAAGGTCTGTGCCTCAAAATAATCAATCTGCAACTTGTTACGACGATGTAATTTGGCCAACGCCTCCTCCTCAACAACCTGCGGAAAATTAATTCTTGACATTTTAACCCTCTTAAGGTAGAATACACATTATGAGTAAAGAAGTAACTACAATTTCCCCAGAGGGACTTGAAATTGCGAATTCGTATTTACAGTTCGGGAATATTCGCGGCGTTTGCGAACATCTCCAGGTTCCTGAAAACAGGGTTGTAGAAGCTTTAAACAAACGGGAAGTTAAAAAGTATATTGATACAGTTTATCTTGACATGGGCTTTCGCAATAAGAATAATATTGCATCCGCCTTAGATGAGATGATACAATCCAAACTTGAAGAAGCACAGGATACTGGCATGTATTCTAATAAAGATTTAGCCGATCTTCTTCAAATGGCTCATAAAATGAGAATGGATGAGATCAAGGCCCAGGCGGATGCTGAAAAAGCTACTACAAATATTCGTAATCAAACAAATGTTCAGATTAACGACGGTAGTACTCCATTTGGCCAAGGCAACTATGGAAAGTTGATGGATAAATTAATAAATGGAGAATCTTGACGAGAAAGTTCATGAACTTGAACTATTTATGGCAACTCACGATGCTCAATGCGAAGAGCGTTGGAAAACCACATTTAATCGTTTAGAAGAAATTGATGAAACTCTTGCACGCATCGAAGGTAAGATAATTCATGCCGCAGGCGCTGCAATTCTTTTTCTAGGCGGTCTAGTTGTTACTATGGGCCTAATGTTGGCTGAGGCTCTCTAATGGCTCGTACTACTATTAATTCTCTTGGGGTCCCGGCGGGTACTATTACTGCCGCGGACCTCACATTCCCTCTTACAGATTTTTCTTCTACTGGTATTGATGATAATGCCAGTTCGACCTCTCTTACAATTGATTCCTCTGGTAATATCTCTGTTACCGGAACCGTAGATGGTCGCGACCTTGCTACAGACGGCACAAAGCTTGACGGCATTGAAGCAAATGCTGATGTAACAGATACCACAAATGTAACTGCAGCGGGCGCTCTAATGGACTCAGAGCTCACAGACCTTGCAGGTGTAAAAGGCGTTACAATTTCAACACTTCAACCGAAACCTTCTGAAGGTGCTTTTGCAGATGGAGACAAAACTAAACTTGATGGTATCGCTACAGGTGCCGACGTAACCCCTTCTTGGGTCCCTTCAAGTGATCCCAACTATTTAACTAGCTACACAGAAGTTGATACCTTAAACTCTGTTACCGGTAGAGGATCTACTACAACTAATGCTGTTGGAACTGGTAAAATTACCGTTACTACTTCTCAGCAAAACGGGCTAGAGCTAGATGGCAGTCATTCAAATGGATCATATTTATACATTAATGGCCCCGTTGGAAATACATGGTTTGGACAAAATGGATCGGGTCTTGCAGCTATATGGTCGGACGGTAGCACTCAAGCTTTAACATTGGCTGCATCAACAGGTAATGCTACTTTTAGTGGTTCCGTCACTGCAACTGGAGCTAGCTTTACTGGCGATGTTTCAATTTCTACCACTTCCAACATACCCCTGATTTTAAAAGACAGTAATGCTACCGGTAATTCTGCGGAAATTTATATGGAGTACCATGACCAAACTAATACTCGAGTCGGGTATGTTGGAATGGGTTCAGGTAGTAATGGGGATAATTATTTATTTGCTGCAAATGGAAGCCCTCATTTGTATAGTGGCAATAGTTCCGCTCCTAAATATAATAACAATACAATCTGGCACGCTGGCAACGACGGCTCTGGCTCTGGCTTAGATGCTGACCTGCTAGATGGACAGCAAGGCTCATATTACACCAGCTTAGCAAATGCCACGGGCGAATTTAGTACCATCTCAGCAACGAGCGCATCATCCAGAGATAAAATCAGAGTATACCCCAACAGTAATTACGCTATTGGGATGCAAGACAACATCACGTATGGTCATCTAAACGATTGGGCCATGACCTTCCAGATGAATGATGACGCTCAATCTGATAGAGGATTTTGGTGGGGAGATGTAGGGCACGGCTTGGGTAACGGAGCAATGTCTCTTACAGTAAACGGTCGTGCCACAATCGCTAATAGCCTAAGCATTGGTCAAGGAGAAAGCATTACTGGTCCTTCCGCTGCCACTTTGTATGTAAATGGAGCTTCTACATTTACTAGTGTGCTAACTATTGACCATAACACCAGTAACATGCTTCATATCAGGCCCACAAATGGAAGTCCTTGGGCAATTAATATTCAAAGAGACGATCTCGGCGCTTCAAGAGTATATACTCATAACTATAGCTCAGCAGGGTTGGGTTGGGTTTTTGAGCATATGCCTTATGACTATAATGGCGGAAGTCCTGGAAAGTTATGGGGGGCAACAAATGACGGCTCTGGTTCTGGCTTAGACGCTGATACCGTAGATGGTATTCAAGGCGCTTCGTTCCTTAGAAGTGATGCTGATGATACTGTTAATGCTGGGGTCACATATACATGGAGTGCTACTAATACAGAAGGTTTAATATTCCAAAATGCGTCATATACTGGAAATTATTTGTATATTGGTGGATGGTCAGGAACAAATAGTTCTGGTATTTCAAGAATAAGAAATTCTAATGCAAATCTTCATTTAGATTCTGGCTCGAACGGTAGTTTATATTTAAATCATTATTCTGGGGGTGCAGTCTACGCAAGACAAAACATAGTATGGCACGGCGGTAATGACGGCTCTGGGTCTGGTCTTGATGCTGATACTCTTGATGGTATTCATAAATCCGGCATGTGGGCAAACATGGATGGAGCTGTTCGCACAAACTATACTTTAAAATTTCGAGCGCCTTCAAGTGCCTACGCAGGTATTCAATTTGATAGTCAAGCAAATACTTCAAATTATGCAGGGTTTTTTCTACACTACGGAGGTACATCTACATCGGATGTGTACACGGCGGATGGAATTACTCTTGTTGCAGATAGAGGGTGGTTATCTCTTGCTCAAAGAACGACTTCTGGTAAAGGCGTTCGAATTATGTCAGGAACTACATCAACTGAGCGTTTAAAGATAACCACAGCAGGAGATATTCAGTTTGTAAATGGCAACAGTTTTACATATGGTGGAAATACTATATGGCACGCCGGTAACGACGGCTCTGGTTCTGGATTAGATGCTGACACTGTAGATGGAGTACAAGCCGCTTCAATGGTACAACTCACTGGTACGCAGTCAATTACCGGGATTAAATATTTTAACGGAAATAGAAACACAACTAGCTCCAATCCTCCGCTACAAGTATACGGAACAACCTCAGGTGCGATTATGTCATTCCACCGAGGTGGTTTTTACGCTGTCAACTTTGGTCTTGATAGTGATAATGTCATGCGTATAGGTGGCTGGTCTGCGCCAGCAAATAGGTGGCAGTTAGATATGTCTGGAAATATGACTGTGGCTGGCAACGTCACTGCCTACTCAGATATTCGATTTAAAGAAGCCATCGAGGTTATTCCAGACGCGCTATCAAAGGTGCAGCAGCTTCGAGGTGTAACATTTACTCGTAATGATGTCGAAGATTTAGAGAAACGACATACAGGAGTAATTGCTCAAGAACTAGAGGTTGTACTGCCAGAAGCAGTATCAGAAGATAATAATGGCATCAAAAATGTAGCTTATGGCAACATGGTAGGACTACTAATTGAAGCAATCAAGGAGCAACAAGCTCAAATCGAAGAACTCAAGGAGATAATTAAATGCCAGTAACATGGACTTATAGTGCACCATCAGCAGAGGAAACAGTTGTAAATGTTTCATTTACTGATGGTACAATTACACATGAACGATCTGTAAATGCAGTATTTACAGATGGAAGCTATGATGCAACTGCAACAGAGACTCGCGTAGCAGAAGTAGGAGCAGGTGTAGAAAATAAAATTGCACTTGGAGTAATTACCGAAAGCAGCGGAGAGCCTGCACCTACTCCTCCAGCAGAGTAAAACATGGCACTTCAAAGTAGCGGAGCAATTAGTCTCAATGAGATTCATATAGAAGCGGGAGGATCTTCAGGAACTCTTTGCACTATAAATGATTCTGATATTCGTGGACTAATTAGTAAAGGTTCAGGCGCTACCATGAGCTTTAACGAGTGGTATGGGGCTTCTGCGTGGGATTTGGTATTAAATGGCACAGGAACTTATTTTAGCGAATTTCATCAATATCCAGGTCTCTCCACAGGAGATCAATTAGTAACGCGAGCTACAGGCAATTCGTCATATCCATATATGGGAATAGTAAGAGAGCCCTCCAACGGAAATAATTATTATTTTATGATTCAAAGTGTAAATGTGGCTTCGACTTTGAATTCATATAGTACCTTTCAGCAAAGCTACGATAACAGCACTTGGTACACTAGAACTATATCTTCTTGGACTACTTACACGTATGGCACAGGACCTTATGGAAGTGGAGAAGTTATAACTTATGCAACTCCCAGCGGAGTTCCTGGAAGTGTGGGCTCTTATACCCACCTCGCTAGTAACTCTTTGTACTATAGATGGACATAATTATGAATTATTCTTATGAAATTTTAAAAATTGAACCCCGACACAAGTTTTTAAGTGTTCGTTATTTTGCAGAAGGAAAGGATAATTATTTTAAAAATTTTAATCCTGAAGATTTTTCCGACACTGCAATTACTACAATGATTGAAAAGTTTTTTCATATTGTAAAACAGCACTGGGACTATCAAGCTTCCATAGATGAGACTGCGACTACTTTAGAAGTTGGAAATACTACAGAGGCTGTATATGATGAAGCAGCAGTTTTAGCGGCAGCTCAGCCTCCAGCGGAAGATCTCCCAATGCTAGTAAGACTAGACAGAGATTACAGACTACAACAAACAGACTGGATGATGTTTTCAGATACAGCAACTCCCAGTCAAGCATGGCTAGATTATCGGCAGGCACTTCGGGATGTGCCAAGCCAAGCTGGGTTTCCTGATAATATCACTTGGCACACAAAACCGGAGTAACCATGGAATTTAAATTTCGAAGAGGTAATATCTTTAAAATTGAAAATGGGGTAAGTACTCAAATTACCCGAGAAGAGTATGAAGCTCTTAAAGGCAAAGAGAATGGCAGCTCGGAAGCGAAGGTCAGTAAAGAAGAAGAGACCAGTACCGACGAACAAGAAATTGTACGCGAGAGTGAAAGCGGAAGCGAAGAGGAAATTTAAAGTATATCCTTCAGCTTACGCAAATGGGTGGCTTGTAAAAACTTACAAGGCACGAGGCGGTAAATACCGCATGGGGAGTAAGTAATGCCGGGACATTATGGACATGGTAAAAAGCGTAGCAAGAAAAAGAAGGGCGGTAAAAAGAAGAAGTCTATGGGAGGGTTGACTGCAAAGCAGAAAAAACTTCCTCCAGCACTTCGTGCAGCAATTATGAAAAAGAAGCGCAGGAAAAAGTAAATGGCACGCAAACCTAGAGGTGGCTTAACCAAATGGTTTAAGGAAAAGTGGGTAGATATCTCCCGTCCAAAGAAGGGCGGGGGGTATATGCCCTGTGGCCGAAAAACTTCTAAAAAAGGAAAGTATCCTAAATGTGTGCCTGCTTCGAAAGCTGCTCGTATGACAAAAGCGCAGAAAAGATCTGCCATTCGTCGTAAGAGAGCAGCAGGTAACCCAGGCGGCAAGCCGACTATGGTAAAAACCTTTACCAAGCGGAAAGCGAGAATGAGACGTGGCAGCAAAAAGAAAAGGTAAAAAGCGAGATCCTCGTTTAAAAAGAGCGGGAGTATCTGGATTTAATAAGCCAAAGAGGACTCCTGGACATCCAAAAAAGTCACATATTGTTGTGGCAAAAGTTGGAACAAAAGTAAAGACTATTCGATTTGGTCAGCAGGGAGCAAAAACTGCCGGTAAACCAAAGAAGGGAGAGTCTACAGCAATGAAGAAAAAGCGTGCGTCCTTTAAAGCTCGTCATCGCAGAAACATTGCAAAGGGCAAGATGTCGGCAGCATACTGGGCTGACAAGGTGAAGTGGTAATGAGTGATTTTCATCCAGCAGATGTAAATGGAGACGGTAAGGTAGATGACCAAGAGAAAGCAATGTACATGGAGTTCAAGCGCAAAGAACTCGAGGACGCTGACGCAATGCGAGATGCACAAAGAAATATGGCATGGTACGCTCTTGGTGGTATGCTGCTGTATCCCTTCGCTGTTGTTGGTGCTGATTTTGTTGGGCTAGATAAAGCCTCAAGTATTCTAGGAGACATGGCACCTACCTACTTTGTAGCGGTCGCAGGCTTGGTAGCAGCGTTCTTCGGCGCGCAGGCTTACCAAAAAGGGAAGTAAATGGACTTTTTGTTAGATCTTGCAGTAAACTTCTGGCAGTGGACTATTGTAATCACTCTTATTCTTATTGGCTTTGTAGCAAGTATTTTTGATGGCCAAGGAGAAAGCAGGGTAGGATTCATGTATAAAGAAATGCCTCATATGAAGCCTCTTCCCATTGAGACAAAAGACAAAGGCTTTTGGAAAGCAATTTGGATGTGGCTCCTAGGCGTTCGTCAGTGGGAGATCTGTGATGACTTTCACTTTACATTGGGAGTAGATGAATATGTTATTCCGAAAGGTTTCCAATTTGATGGTGCATCAGTACCTAAGTTTCTTGCAATGTGGCTTTCACCCACTGGCGTCTTGCTTATGGGCGGGCTTGTTCACGATTATGGCTATAAGTACGCTACACTTATGAAAAAAGATGGTACAGATATTGGTAAAAAAGATCAAGCTTGGATGGATAAACTCTTTCGAGATATTTGTATTGAAGTAAATGGATTTAAACTGTTAAACTATTTAGCTTACTGGGCACTACGCCTGGGAGGTTTTGTAGCGTGGAATGGACATAGAAAAAACGATTAAGAAGGTAACATGGCAGTAGAAATAAGTAGAAGAGATTTAATCTCCGAGCACATTGTCGATTTTCAATCTGAGACGAGGTTTCTCAAACTTCCAGTAGATCCCTATCTAGGGCTACTCGGCGTTACACCTCTTCCGTCTCAAATGGCGATCATAAATGCGATCAATAACAATAAATACCGTTTTGTCACAGCAGCAATTTCGCGACGTCAAGGCAAAACGTATATCGCAAATATAATTGGGCAGCTAGTATCGCTAGTTCCCGGTTCACACATATTAATTATGTCTCCGAACTACGCCTTGTCTCAGATTTCTTTCGACCTTCAGCGACAACTTATCAAACATTTTGACTTAGAGGTTGCAAAGGATAATGCGAAAGATAAAGTAATTGAGTTGACTAACGGTTCCACCATTCGGATGGGATCCATCAATCAGGTGGATTCTTGTGTAGGCAGAAGTTACGATCTTATTATATTTGACGAAGCAGCGTTGGCAGATGGAAAAGAAGCTTTCAATGTTGCACTACGTCCTACACTTGATAAAGATAATTCAAAAGCACTTTTTATTTCTACTCCTCGAGGAAAGAATAACTGGTTTGCAGAGTTTTTTAATAGGGGGTTTACAGATGAATTTCCAGAATGGGCTTCGATACGAGCAACTTATAAGGATAATCCTCGCATGTCTGAAAGCGATGTTACGGAAGCTCGAAAAAGTATGTCCGAAGCCGAATTCAAACAAGAATACGAAGCCGATTTTAATACCTATGAAGGACAGATTTGGAACTTTAACCACGAAGAGTGCATTGAGAACTTGGAAGAATTCGAAACTTCAAACATGGATATATTCGCTGGGCTTGATGTGGGGTATAGAGATCCCACTGCCTTTTGCGTTTTGGCATACGACTGGGACGAAGAAAAGTACTATTTACTCGATGAATACTTAGATGCTGAAAAAACTACTGAACAACATGCGACAGAGATTCGTAGACTTATGGAAAAGTGGGATATTGATTATATCTTCATTGATTCAGCGGCTCAGCAAACTCGATTTGACTTTGCTCAGAACTTTGATATTACTACCACAAATGCCAAAAAGTCTGTACTTGACGGTATTGCTCATGTGGCTGCTATTGTTGACAATGATAAATTGGTCGTAGATCAGAGGTGTAAAGAAAGTCTTTCTGCACTCGACCAATATCAATGGGATCCGAATCCAAACTTAGCAAGAGAAAAACCGAAACACAATATGGCATCACATATGGCAGATGCTATACGATACGCACTATATTCATTTGAAACTTCCTCTACAGGCTTCTGAAGGGACCACAGAAAAATAGTAGTTGACAATTTAGTTCCCCCACGATATAATTTCGTTATTAAAAGTAATAGATTCAAAGATGACAGAGCTAAAACGAGATCCCGTAAAGTATATAAGGGACAAAGCAAAAGCAAGGTATGAGAAAGGAAGCGAATGCTACATCTGTGGCACTGACGCTCAACTTGACTTTCATCACTATTACAGTTTGAGTCCTCTCCTTCAAAAGTGGGTCAAAGAAAAAGGCTACCACATGGAGGATATAAGGGACTTTCGAGATGAGTTTATTAATGAACATATTGAAGAGTTATACGATGAAACTGTCACAATATGTCATGCGCACCACTTAAAATTGCATTCAATTTATGGGCGTAACCCAACACTACATTCAGCGCCTAAACAAAAACGTTGGGTAGAGATTCAAAGAGGAAAGCATGGCTTGGTATAACTTTTGGCAGAATAAAGATGTGGAGGAAAAGTTAAATCCTGCACAGCCATACTTTACCGAGAAAACTATCTCGTCACGAGAGCCTACGTTTAGCTATGAGCGAGCGTATGAAGATTTAGAAATCGTTAATCGTGGCGTAAATATGATTGTGGATGATTGTGCAGAGATTGATGTAAAAGTCGGACTGCAATCTCCTGGAAACAGTGTAGTAAAAGGCATTAAGCGTTCAAGAGTAAATCTTCTTTTGAATAAAGAGCCAAACCTTTTTCAGGACATTAGTACATTTCGGCGCAATCTGATTACCGATTATATTATAGATGGAAACGTCTTTATTTACTTCGATGGAGTACATCTTTATCACTTGCCTGCAAGTAAGATGACTATTCATGCAAGTGAAACGACTTATATTGATAAGTTTACTTATAATGAAAGCGTGAATTATTCTCCAAGTGAGATTATTCATATTAAAGAAAACTCTTTCTACTCAATTTATAGAGGAGTTTCTCGATTAAAGCCTGCGCTCCGGACAATGGTTCTTATGAAGAATATGCGGGACTTCCAGGACAACTTCTTTAAGAATGGAGCTGTCCCGGGTCTTGTACTTAAGTCTCCTAATACCTTGTCTGAAAAAATTAAAGAGCGCATGATTCAATCTTGGACAGCTCGATACCGTCCTGATGCAGGGGGTCGCAGACCTCTCATACTTGATGGCGGAATTGAAGTAGATTCCATTTCAAATGTAAACTTCAGAGAATTAGATTTTCAAGCGGCAATTTCTGAAAATGAGAAGATTATTCTAAAAGCTCTGGGTATACCCCCGATCATGCTTGACTCAGGTAATAATGCAAACCTTCGTCCAAATATGCGAATGTACTACCTTGAGACAATTCTTCCTATTGTACAAAAAATTAACCTTGCTCTTGAAAGATATTTTGGTTTTGAGTTAACCGAAGACGTGACTGAAATTCCAGCACTGCAGCCGGAACTTCGAGATCAAGCACAGTATTACTCAGCTCTTGTTAATACTGGCATTATTAGTCCAAACGAGGCTCGTGAAGCACTTAACTTCGAGCTGATTGAAGGATTTGATGACTTAAGAGTACCTGCAAATATTGCAGGAAGTGCAACAAATCCAGACGAGGGTGGTCGCCCTATTGAAGAAGGAGAAGATTAATGGCAGTTCGACAAAAGCAACTTGTGCTGGACACAGCATATAAGCACTTTAAAGAGTTTGAGCTACCTCTTGATATTGACTACAAATCATATATGAATATTGTAGGACCGAAAGATGCTATTCACGCTATTTCGGTAAAAAGAAGTTTTAAGGCATGGAAGTTCCTTACTCATGCACTTAAATTGAAGCACCCCGAATTGGGTAAGAAACCGGAGCCAGCACCTGCTCCGAAACCTGCACCAGAGCCTAAAAAAGATCCACTAGAAGCTCTGAGCAAGGCTGCTCCGGCAGAAGAAAAGAGTGAAGACTAATGGAAAAGATTTTTAATCTTACCTCCACTTTCAAAGCTCTCGATGAGGATGATGGAGGAGTTCACATCTGTGGTATGGCGAGTACGAGTGATTTTGATCGTGCTGGTGATACAATTGACGCAGAGGCGTGGACTAAGGGTGGTCTGAACAACTTTGAAAAGAATCCTATTATTCTTTTTAATCATGACTATAACAAGCCTATTGGACGCGCAACAGGACTTAAAGTCACTGAAAACGGTCTTGAATTAAAGGCGAAAATTTCTAAATCCGCGCCAGATCATGTCGCGCAACTTGTAAAAGAAGGCATTCTTGGAGCTTTTTCTGTTGGTTTCCGAGTCAAGGATGCTGATTATCTAACGGAAACCGACGGATTAAAGATTAAGGATGCTGAGTTGTTTGAGGTATCAGTAGTTTCAGTACCATGCAATCAAGCAGCAACTTTTTCTCTGGCGAAGTCATTTGACTCTATTGAAGAGTACAATGAATTCAAGAAAACTTTCACCAATCGTGTAGATCTAGCCGGTCAGTCTCTGGCTAAGGATGAAAATTCATCGGTAGCTAGTGAAACACCGGACGAAGCGGAAATTTCCGCGAAAGAGGAGATCAAAATGTCGGAAGAAGTAAAAACTCCCGAAATCGACTTGGAAGCTTTTGCGAAGAAAGTAGCAGAGGAGACTGCTGCTAAGATCGCTATGAAGCAAGCTGAGTCAAAGGCTGCCGAAGAAAAGGCAGTTCAAGAAGCAGAAGAGAAGGCAGTTCAAGAAGCTGCTGAAAAAGCTGCTCAAGAAGAAGAAGTCAAAGCCGCTGTAAGCGTTGGTGTTGAGTCAGGTGCTGAGCGCCTGATGGCTGACATCGAAGCTAAGATGTCTGAGAAAGATGCTAAGATCGACGAAGTAATTCTGTCGTATCAGAAGCAACTGGAAGAGAAGAGCGAAGAAATCACCAAAATGCGTGAGTCTAAGCGTGTATTCTCTGATCGTTCAGAAGGCGACACCATTTCTAAGTGGGGCAAAGAGTTCATGCACGCTCACCTGCTGGGTGTAATGACTGGTAAGGGCATGGAAGGCACTTCATATGGTCGCGGTATCATTGAGAAAGCTGGTGTAACTTATTCATCTGCTGCTCCTAACATCGCTACTGAAGTATCTAGCCAAATTGAGAAGGAAATCATGCGTGAACTGCGACTGGCTCGTGCGTTCCGTGAGATTCAGATCAATTCTCAAGCTCAAGTACTGCCCATCCAACAGGATACGGGTCTGGCTACGTTCCAGACTGGTGCAGCTACTTCAGGTAACTTGCAGACTCGAGGCGGCGCTGCTCCTCAGCCTGCTCAGGTAGTCCTGAAGGCTTACCGATTGATTTCAACCACGTTGATGGATAACCACGTTGACGAGGAAATCCTGATCAATCTGATGCCTATGCTCGTAGAATCAGTTGCTCGTTCACACGCTCGCGCTGTAGACGATGCTCTGCTGAACCACGACTCATCTGGTTCTGATGACTTTGACGGTCTGATCAAAACTGCTGGCACTAACATCTTTGATACTTCTGTATCTGCCGCTGCTCTGGCTACTACTTCGGTAGACGCTGCTGACTTCCTGTCTGCTCGTAAGCTGATGGGTAAGTATGGCATGATGCCTGATGAGCTGGTATACGTTGTATCTCAGAAGCGTTACTACGATCTGATCGCTGATGCCGGCTTTGCCGATATTACCGATGTAGGTTCTGACGTTGCTACCAAGCTGACCGGTCAGGTAGGTGCGATTTTCGGTACGCCCGTAATCGTATCTGACAACTTCCCCGCGGAAGCTGACAATGCTTGTGTTGGCCTGGCAGTCAACGTTCGTAACTTTGCTATCCCACGTCTGCGTGGTGTAAATGTTGAGCAAGATTACGAAGTAATGAACCAGCGTAACGTTATCGTTGCTACTCAGTCTCTGGGCTTTAACCAGCTCGTAGCTGATACTGCAACTGACGTATCTGTAGTTCGACTCAACGCAGTAGCTTAATTGCTGCATAAACTGGGGAGGTTCGCCTCCCCAAGTTTTTATTAATTAGCTTATGACAAATTTAGTTACTCTTGTAGAATATAAAGCCGCTGAAGGGATTAACACTCCCAAGAATGACGAGCAGCTTAATTTTATTATTCCATCCGTGAGCCAATTAGTAAAAACTTATTGTGGTAATACTTTTGTAGATTATTATTCAACAAATAAAGTAGATACAATCAATGTCGATTGGGATACTCATATTGTACAACTAACAGAGAGTCCCGTAAATACTATTGTATCTGTGGAAGAAAGAGACACTTACGAAGACTCTTATAATACTTTAACTACTGCTGCGCATGAATATTATTTTGATGCTGTTACAGATAGTGTTATTCGCACAACGGGCGGAAGTAGTTATAAAAATTGGAGACGTGGCCCAGGGGCAGTTCGTGTGACTTATACTGCAGGATATGCAAGCATACCTACAGACCTGCGTCTTGCTGTTATAGATTTGATTACTTATTATTTGAAAGACGAGCACAAAGAGCGACGGTCAATTGCTGGCGCTAGTATTCAAAATCAAGCAAGTTCGAGTCAGCGTAATAATGTGGCATTTCCTGACCATATTAAACGTGTTCTTGATCTTTATAAAAACTTTTAATGAGTAGTTCTGAGCTAAAAAAATTAGCAAAAAATATTCTTAAAGATGTTAAAATAACTGCAAATAATGCAGAAAAAGATGCTAGAAAGCAGTTAGAAAAACAGATAGGACAAGTCCTAATTATAAATAAAACTAGATTTTCTAATACTTTGATTCAATTAGTGCCTGAATTAGCGGGTAAAGAAGGTAAAAAATCTCGAGAAGATATTTGGCTTGCTTATACAGCAAGGTTAGAAGGACTACAAAGTAAAATCCCTGCAGATAGATTAGCTCAAATGGTAGAAGAGTTCGGACCTTCTGGACGCAAAATAAGAGGGATTAGAAAAAACGATTATGTGTTTTTTATAAGAACCTATGCAAGTGCTAAAAGAGCTAAAGGTCGCCTACTGAAGGCGGTAGTTAAACGAATTTTAGATAGAAACAAGAAAAAATATAGCGAAGAAAGTTTAGCACGTCTTGGAGGTGCAGACAATAAAGCTGGAGCGCAGTTAGGGCATGCTGAAGAGGGGATAGGGTATGCGGCTTCTTCTTTGCGAGTGGCAAGAGCCCAAAAACTTTTAGCAAGTTCTTCTATTGCATCAAAAGAAAGCATACAAACATTAATATCAGAATTTGAACAAACATTGAATATGACTATAGATCATACTCAGATTGTAAGTGCAAAAGGTTTAAGAAAAGAGTATACTCCAATTCTTTCTTGGCAAAGAGCAATTGATAACAATACTCAAGCAAAGTTAGAGTCTTCAGCAATAAGGTCTTTTGAAAAAGGGCTACAAAATATAGCAACTCTAAAAAGCTCTACACCATTAGGTGAAGCTATAGGAATGGTTCTTTTAGACACTGTAGCTCCTAAAAGAAGTAGAGTAAAAGGAGAAAGAAAAAAAGTAGTTTCGGAAAAGAGTAACGCAAAAGAAACTGCCAAATTTAAGGGAAAGAGAAAAACCAGAGGAGTTAGAGATGATACTGTACCTAAAGATGTTGTGCCTAAAAAATCATCCACTTCTAGTGTTTCTTCAACTCCTTTAGCTCTTATTGGTATATTTAATAAAGAATTGCCTGCCACTCTTCGTAAGAATATGAGAGAGCCGGCACTTAATTATAGGTCGGGACGTTTTGCAGAAAGCGTTAAAGTAATGGATGTAATTTCTACTCCTAAAGGGTACCCAAGTTTCGGTTATAGATATGATACTAATCCATATCAAGTTTTTGAAATGGGAAAAGGGACCCCGCCTTGGGCAACTCCAGAAAGAGATCCTAGAAGTTTAATAGATTATTCCATGAGAGAAATTGCTGCAAAATATGCTATTGGAAGATTTTTTACTAGGAGACTTTAAGTGTCAAATAGAAATTATACCAGCCGTAGAGCAGCAATAACAAAAGCTCTTTCTGATAAATTGTCAGAAATTGATGGAAGAGGAGTATTTCACACCGCAGTAGCAGAGGTAAGTCCTCGGCTCAAGTTCTGGGATGAAGTAGAAGAGTTCCCTGCAATACATTTAAATGCTGGATCTGAACGCCGAGAATACCAAGGCGGAGGCTATAAAGATAGATTTTTAAATGTAACAGTAAGATGCTATGTTAATGAAGAAGACTCAGTAGAAGCATTGGATGAGTTAATTGAAGATGTTGAAACTGTTTTAGAAGATAATAGTAGATTTTCGTACAGAGATAGATTTGGTATTGAAAAGTTTACGCAACAACTCACAATCATTAGTATAGATACTGATGAAGGTGTATTAGATCCTTTAGGAGTAGCAGAAATACTTATAGAGGTTCGATACTAGAAACGACTGGCACGAACAAAAGTTCACGACCAAGTCTTTTCAAAGTTCATAGGAGATAAACTATGGCAGAACAATTATATTTTAGTAGAGACTCGAAAATGTTTATCGAGTTCAAGGGAGGAGTCTGGGAAGTCCCCGTTCTGGATGGCTTTAGTTTTTCTCAGGCTACTAACTCTTCTGAAATTACGCTTTCTGAAATGGAAAGTACGGCAGGAACAAGCCGTCGGGGTCGTCGAATTTTTAACGACTCTCTTGCTCCTGTAGAGTGGTCTTTTAGTACATATATGAGACCTTTTACACACGCAACTGGTTACACCGGAGAAGCCGCGGATACTAGTGATGGTAATCATCATGCCGTTGAAGAAGTTCTGTGGGCAATGATGGCAGGAGCCAATGCATATGCTAGCAGTGCTTTTAATCGAGGAGGTAGTGCAGTAACAACTACTGATGGAACAGATCTTGATGTTTCTTTTGCACAAAGTAATATATCTGTTCTTGAGACCGGCAATATCTTTTTTGTAATGGATACAGCCGCATCTGATCCAATGGTTTATAAACTTACAGACGCTGCAGTTAATGAGGCTTCTATCGATTTTGATGTAGACGGTATTGCAACAATTAACTGGTCAGGATTTGCAAAGCAGATTTTTGATTGGACAGCGAATACCACAGTTACTGGAACTGATTTAACTCCTGCCTCTGGCAATGTAGGTAACGTTCAACTCGATAACGATACAACTCCTTATCAGTTTAAGCTAGTAACGGATGCTAGCACTCTAACTACCGCAATTGACGAAGGTATTTCAGCCACGGACAACTTTGTTCGAAATCGTCTAACTCAGCTTGCGATTTCAACAAGCGAGTCAGGTTTTGATACTAGCTACACTCTTACATTGACAGGAGGTAATATTACTATTGGAAATAATATTACATATCTTGTACCAGAAGAACTGGGTACTGTAAACGTTCCGATTGAGAATGTAACTGGTGCTCGTAATGTAACAGGAAGCTTTACTTGCTATCTTGTACTTAACGATAGCACTAATGATGGTACTTCTTCTGATTTCTTTAAAGATCATACAAGTACTACCGCTCTTGCAAACGTTAATAATTCATTTGGATTAACTTTTAAGATTGGAGGAACCTCTTCACCTAAGATTGAAGTTGCAATGCCTAAGTGTCACATCGAAATTCCAACTCACTCCATTGAAGATGTTGTCTCTCTCGAGACTACTTTCCATGGATTGGGAACAAACTTGGGAACTGCTGACGAAGTTACACTTAAATACTTCGGACCTTAATTTTTAAAGTAATGCTAAAACCCGCTTCGGCGGGTTTTTTATTTCCAGGTAATAAAAAATACTTCTTGACTTTTTTCCTGGGCTTAGATATAATATCTGTATTAAATTATTAACAAATCTTTTTAAGGACCAATATTTATGAGTGATGCCCCCGTTTCTTTAGCGAGTCTAATGACTCCGAGTAAAACAGTATCTATTGATTTTCCCGGATACTCAGGAATGAAAGTAGATCTTTGTTATCTTGCTCGAGAAGAGCTACTAAAGCTACGCAAGAAATGTGTTTCTACAAAGTTCGATAGAAAAACTCGTCAGCCAGAAGAAGTTCTTGACGAAGAAAGGTTTCTTATTGAATATTGTGAAGCTGTTATTAAAGGCTGGTCAGGACTAAAGTATCGTTACCTAGAAGAGCTTCTTTTGGTAGATGTCTCAAGTCTTGACGCCGACGATGAACTAGCTTATACAAAAGATAATGCAGAGTTGCTTATGAGGAACTCTTCAACTTTTGATACATGGGTTACTGAAACAGTGGGTGACCTTGAAAATTTTACGAGCAACAAGTAGCTGAAGTAGAGAAGCTACTTGAACGATATGTAACTAGTTCTAGTCAGATAGACGTAGAAAAATATCTACGTATATGTGAACAACTTGGTCAAGAACCTGATCCTGCCAAAATGCCGCTGGACTCTTCGGATTTTCCTGAAGAAGTTCAAGTGGCATTTTTTATATTTTCACTTCTGCCTGACTATTGGGAAGGAATGTCAGGAACTTATATGGGCAAAGTATGGGCAGGAGTAGATTATTTATTTAATATTTATGAGATAGATAATGTAAAAACAATATTCTTTTTTATGAAATTATATGAAGGAATAATAATTAAGCACAGAGCAGAAGAATCAGAACGAAAACGAAAAGCAGAAGAAAGAAAGTCAAAATCTGCAGGAGGTGGAAAAACATACACCCATAATGTTCGTGGCTAATGGCAAAAAATAAAGTCTATATAGATATTGTAGTCGATGATAAGGGTACTACAAAAAAAGTAGCTGTAGACGCGACTACTTTAGGTTCCTCTTTAGATAAAGCAAGCAAATCCAGCCGTACTTTTGATAGAAATTTAAAGGGAGCAGCACAAGCTTCTGCTAACGGCTCTAAAAACTTCTCAAAAATGGCTCAGGGAATGACCGGAGGCCTTGTTCCTGCTTATGCTGCTTTTGCTGCTCAAATTTTTGCTCTAACTGCCGCCTTCGGGTTTTTAAAGAGGGCTGCCGACTTAGAAAATTTAAGAAAATCACAAGTAAACTTTGCCCAATCTTCTGGACTAGCAATTAAATCTCTTACAGGACAACTACGAGAAGCATCAGGAGGAATGTTAGGCTTTCAAGAAGCTGCTCAAGCCGCTGCTATTGGTGTTGCAAAAGGATTCAGTGGCCTACAGCTCGAGCAGCTAACGGAAGGCGCCGCAAAAGCAGCAGGATCTTTAGGTAGGGGATTTGACGATACATTTGATAGACTTCTTAGAGGCGTTTCTAAAGCAGAACCAGAATTATTAGACGAACTAGGTATTACTTTAAGGCTCGAAGAAGCCACGCAACGATATGGAGACGCTATTGGCAAATCAAAAGATGAATTAACTGCAGCAGAACGAAGCCAAGCAGTGTTTAATGAAACAATGAGACAATTAAATGCTACTTTTGGTGACCAAGATAAATATGTAAACCCTTTTATAATTTTATCTAAAACATTTGAAGATATTATACAAAAAATACAAACTAAACTTCTTCCCGCTTTTACGGCCTTTGCAAATGTTATAAATCAGAATGCGACTGCAGCTGCAGTAGCTTTTGGCGCTCTCGCAACTATTATTCTTGCTAATATTGCGGGTCTCGGTCCCGCTCTTAAATCTGTAATGGTAGGATTAGGTTCTGGATTTATGAGCAGCTCTCGTAGTATACGAGATACTTTTACAGGACTTACAGGAGCTGTGGGAAGCGGAATTAGTAGAGCTGCAAAAGCAGCAGTATATGAAATTGAATTTGCAGAATTAGAACTTACTGAAAGACTTGAAAAGTTAGGGGGTGCAAATGTTAAAGGTGCTGCGGGTAAATTGCAAGCAGGTGGAGTAAGTAGTGTAACTGTAGGTAAGTTAGCTGCAGGAGAAGAAGTAACCCCCCGTGCACTAGGCCGGCTAAAGAAAGACCTACAAAGAGTACGAAAAGAGCTACAAGATACTGGAAAAGTTGCAAAAGGGGCTTTTGCTGGAGCAACTTTAGAAGCCGTAGATGACTTAGAGGCAGAAATTGCAAAAATAGGTAAAACTACTCTAAGCACTAAAGAAAAAATTCAAAAAGCATTTGGAAAAGGCACAGTTAATGCTCTTGATAGAGTATCTAGGGCTGCAAAGACGACTGGGAAAGCATTTGTACTCGTAGGAAAGGGAGCAAGAATAGCTGGAAATGCTATAAAAGGTATGACAAGAATAGCTACTAAACTATTTTTAGTTGCGGGAGTTGTTTCAGCAATTATAACTGCCTTTGAGAAATTAGCTACTACTCCGATTACTGTAATAGACGGATTTAAGTCTTTTCTTACTGGGCTCGCAAAAGGTCTTCAAATAGCTTTAAACTTATTTGCAGATGGATTAAATGCTCTTTTAGATAATTCTGTGGTAAGAAAACTATTAGGTATAGATGAGGGCGATAGAGTTGTAGGTAGATTTACTTTCGCAGACGGTATTGACAAGAAATTAGATGCTTTAGAAAAGAAAGCTCTTGCAGTTTTTGGACTAGAGAGAGGAGATCTAGAAAAAATTGAAAAAAAGACTAGAGGGCAGCAAGAGCAGGAAGAGGCTGTTGCAAATTTACGAGATAGATATTCAGAATTACGAACAGAAATAGATACTATTACAGAAGGTATTAAAGCTCAACAAGACCCTTTTAAAAAGACCGCACAAATTGCAACAGCAATTGCAACTCTTCCAATTGAAGGGGCCTTAAAAAAAGCCGCAGAATCTGGTGATTTTGGCACAGTATTTGAAGATATTTTAGGAGATGTAGACCTTAGTTCTTTAGGGGAGCCTTTCGCAACCGCAGTAGCAGAAAAAAATATTCCTAAGATTCAAGAGCTTAGTAGTGCCGCAACCACCTACAATGCAAGTCTAGCTTCAATTAATGATGCCGCTGCAAGTTTAAAACAAAATATTGGAACAGGAGACCCTCTTGGTGCAGAAATTCTTCTAGGCCAATTAATAGCCGCTGCAAAAGCCGGAGACGAAGCGGCGGCGACTCTTGGCAGAGACGGAGGAATACTTGATCTTTTAAGTAGAAATGCAGGAACAGATGCAGAGGGGTTATTTGCAAGTTTACAAAGAATAAGATTAGAAATGGACGCTATTGCAGACGACCGATCTGCTCTTCAAATAGCTCAAGTTAGGCAATCAAGAGCGCCAGGAGCCGTAGGTCGACAACAAGGATTAGACTTTGCAGCACAAGAGGCTGTACTCGCAGTACGCGAGAAAACAAAAGCATTAGAGCAATTTCAACTTGTAAATGAAAATCTTACTGCAAAGGAAAAATTAGAACATGACCAAGAAGTAGCACGAAGACAACGAGAAATAGCATTACTCCAAGAAAAAGCAAATGTAGCCAGCACTAATGCAACAGAAATAGGGCAGCTTGGAATAGCTGTAGGAAATTCTATGGCTTCTAGCATGCAATCAGCTTTTGATGGGCTAATACAAGGGACTATGAGTGCGAAAGAAGCGTTCGGAAATATGGCAAAAAGTATGCTACAAGCAATAGCAAAAGTTATTTCAGAACTACTTGTTGCAAAATTATTGACAGCAGCTTTGGGATCGACAGGGCCTCTTGCAGGTTTTGGATCTTTTCTAGGAATTGGAGCAAGAACAGGTGGTATGTTTGAACCTGTTCCTGGATATGCTACTGGAGGAATTGCAAGAGGAAGAAACGCAGGGTACCCTGCAATTCTTCATGGAACAGAAGCTGTTGTGCCTCTTCCAAATGGTAAGTCTATCCCTGTAGAAATGCAAAACGGAGGAGGACAGACAAATAACGTTACTGTAAATGTAAGTGTAGATTCTGATGGCAATGCTCAAAGAAATTCTCAACAATCAAGCATGCAAGGCGGCAATCTTGGAAATGCAATTGCAGTAGCAGTACAAAAAGAATTGCAAAATCAAAAAAGATCGGGGGGAATTCTTAATCCCTACGGAGCAGCATAATGTCAAGTTATCAATTTACAATACCTGCTTCAGCCTTCACGGAGCTAACTAGTGATAAAATTATTACAGCGGATAAAGGACTTTCTAGGCAGGTTTCTTATAGTGTTTTAACTGCGAAATTCGGAGATGGATATGAGCAGAGAGGCCTTAATGGTATTAATAATAAACAGGAACAAATATCTATATCATTTAATAATAGACCTTATCGTGAAGGTAATTTAATTGCTGCATTTTTTGATAGCAAGGCAGCCTTAAACTTTCAGCTATCTATTACTAATAATAAAGATATTGAAGCCTCCTCCCCTACATTAACAACAGAAACAGTTAGAGTAGCTTGCGATAGTTACAACTTAGTATATGTAAATGATACTACTATTTCAATTCAAGCGCAGTTTAGAAGAGTATATGAGCCCGCCGCATGACAGATATAATTGATACAGTTCAAACTACGGAACTTGATGACGCTTATGTAGAGCTATTTGATATTACATTAAACTACCCTGGGGGCTCTACTGTAATTCATTTAGTTGACGGGCTTGATGCAGACCAAAATAACTTATATTTTCCTTACCCTGCAGGAGGGGATACTAGAACTTTTGAACAATATTTAGCTACCCCAATAGGCCTAGAGGGGTTCTCCATAAGTTCTTCAGGAGCTCAAAATAGGCCAAACTTAACAGTCGCGAATGTAGCATCTTTAGCTCGAAGTATAACAGATAATTCAAATACTGACTCAATAGAAAATGAGACTAATATAGATACTATTTTGTCAGGATTAAATATTACAAAAAATGAAGATATACTAGGATCCTTAGTAACCCATAGAAGAACTCTACTAAAAAATACTTTTGTAAAATTATCTGGAAGTATGTATTTATATGGGGATAGAAGCACCGTCGTAGCCTCTCCTCCTGTTCCTAAAGAATTTCCAACCGCAAAGTACGTATTAGATAGAGTTGCTGCAGAAAACCATCTTATTGTCCAGTTTGAACTATCTAGCCCCTTCGATGTTCAAGGTTTAAAAATACCTAATAGGTATGTTATAGGAAAATACTGTCCTTGGGACTATAGAGGTGCAGCCGGGGGGCTCGATACTTCTGTTAAGTCCGGGTGCACTTATAATGATAGTAGATATTTTGATATAGATGGTAATTCAGTAGGTACTTTAGCTGCCGATGTTTGTGGCAAAACAATTGAAGCATGTAAACTAAGATTTCATCCTATAGTTTCAGGGGAACACACCGAAATAGATGTTCCATTGCCTTTTGGAGGCTTCCCAGGAAGTAGAAAGTTTAAGTGATTGATGAAATAAAAGAGCATTTTGAAAAAGAATATCCAAGAGAGGGATGCGGAGTAATAGGAATTGTAAAAGGAAGAAAAAAATGGTTTCCATGTACAAATATAGCAGATAATGATCAAGATTTTATTATGTCCTCTGATGATTACTTTAACATTGTAAAAACAGCAGATATATTAGCCATTGTACATAGTCACCCTGATGCAGAAAATACCGCAAGTCCTTATGATATTAAAAATTGCAACGCTTTAGGAATACCTTATTGGATTTTTAGTTACCCTGATATGGAATTAAATATCGTAGAGCCAGAAGAAAGAACGTATCCCTTAATTGGTAGAGAATATGAATTTGGAGTTACAGATTGTTTCGAAGCAATGAGGGACTACTTAAAAGAACAAAATATAGAAATTCCGCCAAGAGTTCCATTTGAAGATAATTGGTGGGAAAATGAGTTAGATTATTTTTCAGAAGATATTATTAAAAATTGGGGAGGAGTAAAAGTAGATACTCCCCAAAAAAATGATGTACTTATATTTAAAGTAAAAGCAGATGTACCAGACCATTGTGGGGTGTACCTGGGGAATGATATTTTCTTTCATCATGCAGAGAATAGACTATCTTGCAGAGAGAATTTATACCCCTTCTGGGCAAAGTATATAGTAGGAATTTATAGACATGTTGCGTAAAGTATATTTAGATGGGGAAATGGCTCGTAAATTTGGACCTGAATTTACAATATATGCAAATTCTGTAGGAGATGTTTTCGAAAATCTTGCTTGCAACTTTCCAGAAATGAGGCAATACTTAATTGATTGTCACGAAGATAACATCGGATTTCTGTGCCAAGTAGGAGATTCAGGGCTACAAGAAGAAAAAGAACTACTTTTATCTATGGAAGAAGGAGATATTTATATTTCTCCACAGCCAGCAGGCTCTAAAAGCGGCTTAGGAAAAATACTAGCAGCCATTGCTATTGTGGCTTTAGTAGCTGTAGGGGGAGCAATTATTGCGGGAGGAGGTTTAACAGCTTTGGGAGGAGGCCTAGGGGCATTACAAGCAGGTTTGGCTTATGCAGCAAGCACTTGGGTAGGGTTAGCAGTTTTGGGTATTGCTGTAAACTTGGCCTTAACAGGACTACAGCAAATGATGGCTCCGGATCCCTCTGTAGATGACTTTAACACTGACAGAGAGACTTCATATCTTTTTAGAGGGGCTGAACAAACAATATTAGAAGGAGACCCTGTTCCTGTAGTCTATGGACAATTAAGAGTTCCAGGTAGACCAATAGGTTTCGAGCTTAGAAACAAAGACAATGTTTACTATAATCATACTTATAATGGAGGACGTCGTGGAGGCGGTCCTGGGTGGCAACAGACTAAAGATTTTAATTTCGTTATACGATAAAGTAGAGAGAACGACTACATGGCAACCCCAATAAAAAGTAATCAGCAGCACATTTTTCTTCATGATGCTATTTGTGAAGGCCCCATTGACGGTTTGGTTTATGGAGATTCTTCCGTATTTTTAAATAATGCTAGAATGCGTGATATTTCTCCAGATGCTGCTTTTCGTCCTTTAAATGGAAAAGCTAGTGCTGGGAGTATAGGTAATCAATGTAATTTTAGCGTACAAGGCCTTTCTATTCCTTCAGCCTATGTCGGGGCGCCTAAAAATGATAATTACTTAATAGTAAGAAGACAAGGTATAGATAAAACAACAGGCACGACCGCCGGGTATACTGCTGCTAGTAAAACATTTACTATTTCAGGTAGTGGTTTTACTAGTGATTATACTACGGCTAACAGTGATTTTAAATTAATAGCATTAGTTGACGCTTCTAATACTGTAATTTTGTTGGGAGAAGGAGAATATGTTTCTAGTACGAGTATTAAAGTAACACCGTTATCTCCTTTGGCCCCATATGAAATTGCCAGAATTAGAAATGCGAGTTATAATATTCAATTGCTTGAAAGCTTAAAGATTACAAATATCTCAACAACTACTATTACTACTGCTACTCAACCCGCTCTAGGGGACTCTACTGCAAATACTCCTTCTAGTTATTATACTTTTTTCATTTCTGGATCTATTGAGCCAGACCCTGAAGATTTAGACACAGATGACCCAGCAAAACTTACAAGTTCCTCTGTTCAATTTAGAGTCGGGTCTTCTATTCAAGATCCTATTGTAGAATTAAATGGAGTAGGTGGAGGAACCCCCTATCCCGGTAATTTAAATGATATTTCAGGAGGCGGTGCGAATTTAAAGCAATTAGATGTTGCCGCATATAACGCTTCTGCAACTACCGATTCTTGGGAAGAAATTTATCCAAACTTCACTCCTTACAGCACCTCATATTACCCAGACGGAGAAAATATTGCACAAGAAGGAGCTACTGCTCCCACCCTTATACCAAGCAGTGCCTTTGGACTAAGCTCAACTACTGTTAAAACAGCAGATGAGCTTAGAGTATCTATTTCTTACAATGCGTTCTATGTTATTGATAAAAGTGATGGAGAAGAGTACAATAATAATGCAGCATACTTATTTCAGATAAGACTTAAAAAACCTGGAGAAGCCACTTTTGAGGAAAAGTGGAGAAATGCGTTTAATGATGGAACGGGTAATGCTGTAGGTCAAGTATATCACACTGGCAAACATAAAAGTGCTATTTCTTTTGAGCACTATATAGATCTTACAGCATTTAAGCCTTTTGATGATTTTCAAGTCCGAGTAACTAGACTTACTCGACATAAAGGTAGGGGAATTGCAAATAATAGGTCAGACACAGGAGAAGATAGGGAGCAAGGGGATGCTACTTCTAGTATTTCAGTACTTACTGCAGTTAATAAAGATAAGTTTTCTTATCCGTATACTGCACATGCAGGAGTATTTTTAGATTCTAGAGAGTTTTCTAATGTGCCTAAAAGAAGCTATGAAATTAGGGGCTTAAAAGTTCGAGTTCCTAAAGGCTATATCCCTAGAGAATATTCTAGTGCTACAGGGACTGGAGGAGTCACTATTCCAGTATACCCAGAATTTTGGGATGGAACTCTTAGTGATGAGCTTTATTATACTGATAATCCTGCATGGATTTTTTACGATATAGTTGTAAATGATAGATTTGGAGCAGGAGAGTGGGTTAAAAAAGAAAATATAGATTTATACGCTTTATACAGAGTTTCTAAATATTGTGATGAACTTGTAGAAGATGGCAGAAATAGTTATGAACCTCGTTTTAGAGCAAACCTATATTTGTCAAAAGCTACCGATGTTTACAAAGTATTAAAAGATATGGCAACTATATTTACCTCCTTAGTATATTGGATGGACGGTAAAATGACGACAGTCTTAGATGCTCCTGCAGATCCGATCTATCAATTTTCAAAAGGAAATGTTATTGACGGAATGTTTAGCTATGAAACTTCCGGACAAAAAACTCGTATTAATCAAGTAGTTGTTACTTGGAATGATCCTGCTCTTAATTATGAGCAGTCCGCTTTAGTTGTCGAGGATAGAGCCGCAATAATAGAAGCCGGTCAAATTATAAAAGAAGACGCAATGGCTTTTGGATGTACTTCTGAAGGTCAAGCTCGTCGATACGGAAAGTGGAAACTATGGACAGCTAAAGCACAGACCGAAGTGGTTACGTTTGCAACTTCTTTTGAGGGATTGTTTGTTAAACCTGGAGACGTAATCCAAATACAAGACTCTGATAGATATGGAAGAAAAATAAGTGGCAGAATAAAAAATATAACAGATACTGCCGCTACTGTGGATGGAAACGGAAATGTAACTGACAATGGAAGTACAGAAATAGAGTTTGATCGTTCTATAACTCTTACTAGTACTTTAAATTATGAACTTGCAGTTTTAATTACTAAACCTGCAGGTGTATATATGGGTAAAGATACTGTAACTGTAACCGCAGATATTAGTGGAAATAATGGGGGCACATATTCTAAGGGAGATATAATTACGCATGCTTGGATAGCGGCAACTGGAGGTGGTCGATCTCATTCTGCTATTGATACAGCAGAAAAAGCTGCAAACGCTTATACTGAGAGTTCTGATGGAGTTCACTTATCTTTAAATTGGACAGAGGAATCTTATGTAAAAACTTATGATATAAGTGAGACTACGGGACCTAACTCAAGTGTAAATACTACTGAATCTATATCTCTTAAAGCAGACTTACCTCAAAATGGCTCTGTATGGATGCTAACGGAAAAAAGTGGGAATACTCCCACTGTGGGTTCTCCTGATTTATATAAAGTTTTAAGTATAACTCAAGATCAATCTAATATTTATAGTATTACAGCAGTTGAATGGAGTCTAGACAAATTTACCTATGTAGACGACCCAGATTCTGTAATAGATATTGAAGATGATTTATATGCAACAGAACCGGAAGCTGTAGTAGCCCCTACACAGGTAAGAATACTTCAAAAATCATTGGCATCAACTGCTGGAGAGGAACTTATAGTAGAATGGGACTATCCAGGGATTACTACTAATGCGAATGGAGAAGATATAGAATCAGGTAGATTTTTAGACTCTTTCGAAATATTTACAAATATAGAAGATGAAGATGATATAATTACAATAGGTAAAAAGGCTAGAAGAAAGGCTTTTAACAATGTTCCTGATGGTGAATACGTTTTTCGAGTTAGAGCTATATCCGTATCAGGAAATAAATCTGCATGGGCAACTGCTCGATACTCTGTAGATGACCCCTATTCTGATAATGTAAATAGAGACAAGGGATTGCAGCTTGAAGGTCTTGCATCTCAATTCCCTTTTGTAACAAACGAAAGTGCTTCATCAGGGGGACACTTTAGAGGGGATTATGATAGTACTAATGGCCAATATGATTCTGTAAACAATCCAGAAGGATACAGAACAGGCGATATTGTCTTAGATAGTCTTAATAATTATAGGTACTTACCCGCTAGTGGTAATCCGGCACAAATAAATACATGGGAAGATTATCGTGGGGGTACCTTAAAGTTCCGACATGATGTTAGTGCTGTATTAGCTCCTAGTAGGTTTAGAAGATCGGATGCTGTATCTCTTGCCAGTAGTTTTACATTTGATGTAAATATAATAAGAAGCGACTCTTGGATTGGTGTACAAAATTCTAATAATGTTCGTATCGCGCAAGTTGTTTTGGATCATTCTACGAATTCTTTACGTCTTATACATGCAAGATTTGACGAAGCTTTAAATATGTTTTATTGGTATGATCTTCACGAAGCAATGGATGAAGACAATACTACAGAAATACTTAAATACTGGAAAGCTTTGCCCGATAGGGGCACTGGAGTTTCTGGAACTATTTATCTACCGGAAGGAAGTAATAAGGTAGTAGGTACAAATACAAAATTCAATGACTTAAATAATTTAAATAAATTATATTTTTCGAGCAGTTTTGGAGCAAGAGTTTCTTATGTTGAGAGTGACACTGTTTTATACTTAGATAGAAAAGCTCCTAGTGCTTTTGCTTCGGGGTCGACTATATATGTACAAAAATATGCTCCAGACTTCCGTAAAGATGTAATTATAGGTAGAGTTTCTGTAACAAATAACGGAAGAGGTAGTTTTACTTTTGAAAACTTCCTAACTTTAGACCCTAATTTAGAAGGAAATCGATCTGTACTTATAGACTCAAATGTTGCATTTTTACAGTACGATCCTGATGAAAATTTAACACTTGCTCCTGATGCTATATCTATAGAAGCTACTGCAATTGGCTTTGATGAGCCTGTATTTAAAGTAACTTATGGGGATCCTTCTACTGCTCCTTTGGATGAAAATAATAGTCCTACTATCTTTGAGCCGGAAGAAACAACTTTTAGCGATCCAAATAAAGGAATTTACGGTTATACTTTTAATGTGTGGGACGGAAGTGACCCTATTCCTTATGATGGCGGCGCTTCGTATACTATACAAGTAGAAGTTGTAGAAAAAGAAGATCAAGGAAATACCGATAAAGGAGTCTCAAGTTCTATAACAATAGGAAAGGTTGGAGACGTTGCCGCCGCCTCTGGAGGCAGAAGCGTATTCATGGAGCTAGAAGATTATAGTATTATCTATAATTCTGGGGGCGCACAGCCAATCTACAATGGGCAACCGAACTATTCAGCTAATCCAAATGCTACTGGTAATATCTTATTTAGCGCAACAGCTTCGCCGGGGTTTGGAGAGCCTATCTTTAGATGGAAGGTTGATGGTACTGCTATTGTCCCAGATCCTACAAATTATCCAAATGCTACTTGGTATGAAGCCGGTGGAGGGGGCGATTTAGCTACCTATGATTGGCCTGTTCCTGCTACCCTGGGAAATACTACTAATGGATTTACTTGGACGAATGTGAATGGAGGTAGTAAAAGTGTAGTAGTTGAAGTAGCGGAAAAACCTACTGGATGGACTGCTACGGTTCCAAGCAGCGGCACAAACACTAATGAAGTAACAGATGATGATATATTTGCAAAAGATGTAGACAATCTTTTAGCAATTCGTGTAAACGCTGGCGGTCTTGCGATAAACTTTACAAATGACAGTCATATTATTCCTTGTGACGCTGAAGGAAATGTATTAACTTCCGCAAATTCTGGCGGAAGTATTGAAGTCTTTATGGGAGGCGAAGGAGTAGATTTTACAACTTCAAGTAACCCAACTGCAGGACAATTTATTATAGGGGATATTGATACTACCGAAAACGACAAGATAACTGTAGGAACCCCTACAGTCACTACAGGAACTAACGGTCCCGACTTTGCGACTATTCCAGATCATACTTTTACAGGTACTCTTGATGATACAAGCAATGCAGGTTTTGAAACTCAAGAAGCAATTACGTATCCTTTAACTATATATCCACACGATGGTGGAGATGCAATTACTACTACTGTTACTCAAGCATTTACTCTTGTAAAAAGTGGTGCTCAAGCGGGCACAGGTGTAATATATCTTTATGCAACTGGGGCAACTGCATCTGATCTAACCACTATTGATTCTAGCTTTCCGCATGTTAGGGTTACTATGGCATCTGGTACTATAAATCAGACTACTCCTTCAGGGTACGGTGGTACTGTTTTTCAAGATGGCGATTACGGGTATTATACCAGCGCTAATGGAGCATCTACAGTTGGGCAACCTGGAGATGTTTTATGGGTAATAGGAGCAACCGCAAATAGTAATGGGGCAGATGATTTTATTCTTTATGATGAATGGTCTAGTCCGGTACAATTTACTGGAACAGACGGAGTAAATTCAAGAGTTCTTGAACTTTTTGGCTCTTCTGCAACAACTTCCAATGGCGTTCCAACTCAGCCCGGGTTAGATATGTCAGATATTACTTATACCTTTGAAAATGGCAATCTTTCCTACACTACTTTAGGTAGTTGGTCAGAAACAATGCCTTCTCCTTCTCGGTCTGCCCCTTATGTATGGAGAACTACAGCTGCCGCATTATCAAATCTTGCAACTGCTACTATTGATGGCAAAGATAGTGCTTCTGATACCAGCACTGATTGGTCTACTCCAGTTTTAATAAATCGCTTTGTAGAAGATGGTATTACTCTCGAACTTGATAATGATGCTGAAACTGTAGGGGCGGAAGAAGGAGCTGCAGTAACTGGACTAAGCGTTGTAACAACTGCTAAAGTTTTTCAAGGTGGTGCAGACGTTTCTGATAAGTGGAATTTTAATGCAACTCTTCCCGCAAATCTTACTTGTAACAGTGCAACAAGTGCTACCGATCCCGTAGCTGGAGATGGTAATAATTTTAATGTATTTACTGTAAGTCGGCTTGAAAGTGGGTACACAAGCGGAAATATACAAATTACGGCATCCCCTAAAACTGGAGATACCTATGATGGTGCCGCTAGTAGAACTATTAATTTTACTGTTACTCGACTAAATAATGGTGAGCAAGGAGTAAGTTATCGTATTATTCCGAGTGTTACTGCA
>Ga0213859_10000120_pt1 | contig 34519 bp, 25 predicted proteins | sample PICome_2_FD_160133 | JGI IMG/M metagenome (GOLD analysis project Ga0213859, IMG submission 160133) | Coastal seawater microbial communities near Pivers Island, North Carolina, United States - PICO304 | ecosystem: Environmental > Aquatic > Marine > Coastal | place: USA: North Carolina...
ACAACATATAAACCCTCTTTAGAGGCTGTTGAAACAGCTGCTGTAAAACTACATGGTATTGCCAATGTAACTCCTCTAATGAAGAATGCAAGATATTCTAAGCATTTTGATGCTAATATCTATTTCAAGAGAGAAGATCTACAAGAAGTACGTTCATATAAAATCAGAGGTGCTTATAATAAAATTTCATCCTTGAGTAGTACTCAAATAGAAAATGAAATTGTTTGTGCCAGCGCTGGAAATCATGCTCAAGGTGTAGCACTTTCATGTAAACTATTAAAAATAAAAGGCACAATTTTTATGCCTGCTCCAACACCTAACCAGAAAATTGAGCAGGTAAAAATGTTTGGTGAAGACTATATAAATGTGGTTTTAATTGGTGATACATTTGATGATGCCTATAACGCTGCAATTGAAGAATGTGAAAAATTGAATAAGACCTTTATTCATCCCTTCAACGATGAAAAGGTAATTGAAGGACAAGCCACGGTTGGTTTGGAGATAATAGATCAATTTAAATCACACCCAATCGATTATGTGTTGGTACCTATTGGTGGTGGTGGATTATCAGCTGGTTTATCTTCAGTATTTGCAGTGTTGTCGCCACAGACCAAAATTATTGGTGTTGAACCAAAGGGTGCTCCATCGATGCTAACATCAATAAAAAATAATAGAAATACAGAATTAAAATCAATTGAAAACTTTGTTGATGGAGCAGCTGTTAAACGAGTCGGTGATTTGAATTTTACTATCTGCAAAGAAACATTGCATGATGTTATAACGGTAGACGAAGGAAAAATTTGTCAAACCATATTAGATCTTTACAACAAAGATGCAATTGTTGTTGAACCAGCAGGTGCATTAAGTCTTTCAGGTTTAGAGCAATACAAGAAGTATATCAAAGGCAAAAATGTGGTTTGTATAATTAGTGGTAGTAACAATGATATTACAAGAACAGCAGAAATAAAGGAACGAGCCTTATTATATGCTAATCTTAAACACTATTTCATAATTAAATTCCCTCAGCGATCTGGAGCTTTGCGCGAATTTGTTGCTGAAATTCTAGGACCAACAGATGATATTACTCATTTTGAATATACCAAAAAGACCAATCGTGAAAATGGCGCAGCTGTAGTTGGTTTGCAATTAAAATCTCCAGAGGATTTAAAACCATTGATTACAAAAATGAAGCTATATAATTTTTATGGAGACTATCTAAATGACAAACCTGACTTATTTCAATTTTTGGTGTAACTTAACATTTGATTAACCTATTGTATTTGAGCTTTATCGTAACTTCAACATTTTTAAATAAACTGTTATGACATCTTCTTTCATCGAAATTCCAGAAAAGTTTAGAATAAATAAATTAATTCACCAGACTACTTATCTTTTAAATGGAGAATTAGTAGAATGGAGAGGTGATACCTCCAATATTTACTCTACCATTTCTTCAACTGGAGACTATCAACCAACACTTTTAGGCAGTATTCCTGTATTAACTGAAAAAGAAGCGCTAATGGCATTGGATGCAGCTTCAGATGCTTATGGTAAAGGTAAAGGACTGTGGCCCACGATGAAGGTTGCCGACAGAATTTCATGTATGGAAAAATTTGTTCGGCAAATGAAGACTAAACGTAAGGAAGTGGTGAAATTACTTATGTGGGAAATTGGTAAAAATCTGCCTGATTCTGAAAAAGAATTTGATAGAACAGTTGAATATATTTATGATACTATTGAAGATTACAAACAGATGGATCGCAATAGTGCAAAGTTTCAAAAGCAAGGTGGCGTTCATGCACATATAAGAAGAGGTCCTCTTGGTGTAGTGCTTTGTTTAGGCCCTTATAATTATCCTTTAAATGAAACTTTTGCTTTACTCATTCCAGCATTAATGATGGGTAATACAGCAATTTTTAAGCCTGCAAAATATGGTGTGCTATTGTTAACACCTCTTATTGAGGCATTCCAAAATAGTTTTCCTAAAGGTGTAGTAAATATACTTTTTGGTAGAGGTCGCACTGTAGCAACACCAATAATGAAGGATGGTCGCGTTGATGTTTTAGCCTTAATTGGCCATAGTAATTCAGCTAATGCTTTACAAGATGTGCACCCCAAAAGCAATAGGTTAAGAATGGTATTGGGATTGGAGGCCAATAATCCCGCGATTATTTTACCAGATGCAGATCTCGGACTAGCTATTCAAGAGTGTATTAATGGAACGACATCATTTAATGGCCAGCGTTGTACAGCATTGAAAGTACTTTATGTTCATAAAGATATTGTTGATGAATTCAATAAGCGTTTTTCTGAAAAAATTGATAATTTAAAGTTTGGCAATCCCTGGGATGAAGGAGCTCAACTCACACCTCTTCCCGAGCCAAATAAACCTGCATACATTCAAGAATTAATTGATGATGCTATTGACAATGGTGCTCAAATAATTAATAACAAGGGGGGAGAAACAACAGAAAACTACATCTTCCCTGCTATTATGTACCCATCTAACAACGGAATGCGTGTTTGTCAAGAGGAACAGTTTGGACCAATAATTCCAATAATTCCTTTTAATGATATTGAGGAGCCATTGGACGACATGGCATCCTCAAACTATGGGCAACAAGTAAGCTTATTTGGAAAAGAGACCAAAACTCTTGCGCCATTAATAGACACCTTAGTTAATCTCGTTTGTCGTGTCAATTTAAACAGTTCTTGCCAAAGAGGACCAGATGTGTATCCTTTTACCGGTAGAAAAGATTCTGCTGTCGCAACCTTAAGTGTTCGTGATGCACTTAGATCATTTTCAATTAGAACATTTGTTGCATCTAAAGACAATGAATACAACAATGAAATACTTAAAGAGCTATTAGACTCAAAAGCATCAAACTTTGTAAGCACAGATTATATTCTTTAATCTATAGGTCATAATATGATTTTAACAATATTTATTATGAATAATTTACAAATTCATAATTTTAATTAAAATGTTTCTTTTAAGTATTGTCTATAAAAATATAATATGTAGTTTAGTACAATGATTGTATTTTTCAATTTCAATAGAGACCACATCCCCTTTGGGACTAGTACTACATTTCGCTGTCGCTAATATTCTGTTTAGCAACTCAATCCTCTATTAATTAATCATTTTTTATTGTGCACAATTCAAGTTTTACATATCAATCATTAATCACAATCATCTCGAAAGATAACCATTTGTTGATTCGCCGTATTTTATCACGTCGCCCGTAAGGGTATGTATTCATTCTTGGAACTTAGGTGAGTCCGGTTTCGTTTTCAAAACAATAATTACAATAAATTCTTTAATTCAAATTCAATTACAATGCAAATTGTTATTGCAAACAAATCACATAGTATTTACGCAGAAATCATCTGTGAAACAATTGCTGAAGCTGCAAAGGTTAGAGGAACTGGTATTGCAAAGAGAAAACCTGAATACATTATCAATAAAATTATTAACAGCAATGCTGTTATAGCATTAGATGACGAAAAATTTGCAGGATTCTGTTATATAGAATCCTGGGGGCATGGAAAATTTGTTGCAAACTCAGGCTTAATTGTACATCCAGATTACAGAAAAATAGGGCTGGCAAAAAAAATAAAAAAGGTAGTATTTCAACATTCAAGGAATAAATTCCCAGATTCAAAAGTATTTAGCATAACAACAGGTCTCGCGGTTATGAAAATGAATAGTGAACTTGGATATAAACCAGTTACTTTTTCAGAGCTTACAGATGATCAAAGTTTTTGGGATGGTTGTCAAACTTGTAAAAACTACGACGTTTTACAACGTACCGAACAAAAAATGTGTTTATGTACTGGGATGCTATATGATCCAGCAAAAGAATTAAACGAAAAAGAACAAAAACATAATTACGATAAAAAAGTATGGACAAGATTAAAAAACATAAAACAGACCATCCTTTTAAAAAAAGATAAAAAATGAAAAAGTTAGTCATAGCATTTAGTGGTGGATTAGATACATCTTATTGCGCACTTAGTTTAAGTAAAGCTGGTTATGAAGTTCATGCTGTTTCAGTAAATACTGGTGGATTTACAGATGAAGAAATCAAGGAGATTGAATCTAATGCCTATAAAATGGGTGTTTCTACTTATACGAACATTGATGCCATTAAAACTTACTACAACAAGGTCATTAAATATTTAATTTTTGGCAATGTACTAAAGAATAATACGTATCCATTATCAGTTAGTGCAGAACGAATTATACAAGCCATCGAAATAATTGAATATGCTAAAAATATAGGTGCAGAATTCATTGCACACGGTAGTACAGGTGCTGGTAACGACCAAGTAAGATTTGATATGATCTTTCAAACCCTAGCTCCAAATATCAAAATCATAACGCCAATTAGAGACCAACAACTATCAAGACAAGAGGAAATTAAATATCTCATTGAAAATGGTATTGATATATCGTGGGAAAAGGCAAAATACTCTGTGAATAAGGGTCTCTGGGGTACTAGTGTTGGAGGTGCTGAAACTTTAACTTCAGAGCACCAATTACCAGATTCGGCCTATCCATCTCAACTTAAAAAGAAAGGTAAGGAAGAAGTAATATTAACTTTTGATAAAGGTGAATTAATCGCAATAAATGGAAATCAAAATGACTCTGAAAAAAATATTGAAATCCTAAATGATATTGCATCATCATACGCTATTGGGAGAGATATCCATGTAGGAGACACCATAGTTGGCATAAAAGGAAGAGTAGGTTTTGAAGCCTCTGCGGCTTTGATAATCATAAAGGCACATCATTTACTCGAGAAGCACACTCTTACAAAATGGCAGTTACAGCATAAAGATTATATATCTAATTTTTATGGAATGCATCTACACGAAGGGCAATATTTAGATCCTGTTATGAGAGATATGGAGGCAATGCTTCAGAGTAGTCAGAAAATGGTCTCTGGAGAGGTTAGCGCAACCTTAAAGCCATACCATTTTAGTTTGAATGGTATAAGATCAAAACATGACTTAATGAATACTAAATTTGGAAGTTATGGAGAAGAAAATAGCGGTTGGACAGCAGACGAAGCAAAAGGTTTTATAAAAATCAACGCAAATGCCAACAAAATTTATCAATTAACAAACTTGGAGTTATGATTAAAGCAGGTATTATAGGAGGAGCTGGTTACACAGCTGGAGAATTGATAAGGTTATTAATAAACCACAAGGAGGTAAAAATCGATTTTATCTATAGCACTTCCAACACTGGTAATTCTGTGCACCAAGTCCATCAAGATCTTGTTGGTTCTACAGAACTAAAATTTTCATCTGTAATTAATCTGGAAATTAATGTTTTGTTCTTGTGTTTGGGACATGGTAACTCCAAAGAGTTCTTATCAAAAACTGAATTCTCAAAACATACAAAAATTATTGATCTGAGTAATGATTTTAGACTTGAAAAAGACGAAGTTTTTCAAGGACAAACATTTGTATATGGATTACCAGAATTAAAAAAAGAGACCATAAAAAGCGCAACTAATATTGCTAATCCAGGCTGTTTTGCAACGGCAATTCAATTGGGACTTCTTCCATTAGCAAATTCAGGTTTATTACAATCAGACCTGCATGTTAATGCTGTTACTGGAGCTACTGGTGCTGGAACATCGTTATCAGCAACAACACATTTTACATGGAGAGACAATAATTTCTCATACTATAAACCTTTTACTCATCAGCACCTAGGTGAAATCAATCAAAACATAAAAAAGTTACAAAACAACTTTAAATCTGAAGTTTTATTTATGCCAAATAGAGGTAATTTTTCAAGGGGTATATATGCAACTTTATATACTGATTATACCGGAAGTATAGAGGAGGCATATAATCTTTACGAGTCATATTATGAAAGGGCACCATTTACGGTTATTTCTAACTCACCAATACATCTTAAACAAGTAGTAAACACTAATAAATGCATCATTCACTTGCATAAACACAACAATACGATCCTAATAAGTAGTGTGATAGACAATTTGCTTAAAGGTGCTTCTGGTCAGGCCATTCAAAATATGAATTTGATGTTTGGTTTTGACGAATCCGAAGGATTAAAACTAAAAGCTAATTATTTCTAAAGTTAAGAATTATGAAAATCGCAATAATAGGAACAGGAAATTTAGGTAAGTCCATAGCAAACGGACTTATTATCAATAATGCAATAACAACATTATACTTAACCAAAAGAAATTTAGACGAATTAAGTGAATTTAACGGTTACAAAAATGTAAGCCTGTCTTCGGACAATATTGAAGCTGTAAAGAATTCAGATATCTTGATTCTTGCAGTACAACCTGCACATTTAGAAAATATATTAGTTTCAATTAAGCCATTTTTAAATGAAAATCATGTAATTATTTCTACCATTACAGGATTTAGCATTTCCAAAATTGAAAATATAATTGGCGAGGACAATTTTATAATTAGAGCAATGCCAAATACAGCTATTGCCGTTGGTAAATCAATGACCTGTCTTTGCAGCAATGCAAAAGGAGAAAACCGTATAAAGGTTGCAATCTCTATATTTAATAGGCTTGGAAATTCAATTGTAATTCCAGAAGGTCAAATGCAAGCCGCAACAGTTGTATGTGCAAGCGGAATTGCTTTTTGGATGCGATTAATACGTGCCACTACCCAAGCAGCAATTCAATTAGGATTTGATGCTAAAGAAGCACAAGAATTAGCAATGTATACATCCGAAGGTGCGGCAAACTTGCTAATCACAAATGGGAATCACCCTGAAGAAGAGATAGACAAAGTTACAACTCCAATGGGTTGCACTATCGAAGGGTTAAATGAAATGGAACATAAAGGGTTAAGTTCTTCATTAATACAAGGAATGGTGGCTTCATTTAAGAAAATAAATACCATCAAAAAAGAACAAATATGAGTTTATTCGATGTATATCCATTGTACGACGTAACACCTGTAAAGGCAAATGATGTTTTTGTTTATGGTGATGATGGTAAAAAGTATCTTGATTTATATGGAGGCCACGCCGTAATATCCATAGGTCATTCACACCCACAATATGTGAATTCAATCAAAAATCAAATTGAAAAAATTGGATTTTACAGCAATTCAGTGCAAAATCCATTACAAAATAAACTGTCTGAGAAACTAAATGAAATTTCAGGCTGTAAAGATTATCAATTATTCTTGTGTAATTCTGGTGCCGAAGCTAATGAGAATGCAATTAAACTAGCTTCTTTTCACAATAAGAAATCAAGATTACTAGCATTTAATAACTCATTTCACGGAAGAACGTCTGCTGCGGTTGCAGCAACTGATAACAAGAAAATAGTTGCGCCGGTAAATGCACAGCAACGTGTGGACTTTGTTGCACTTGATGAACTTGAAAAAGTTGAAGATATTTTAAAGGAAAATGAAACATGTGCAGTAATCATTGAATGTATCCAAGGTGTAGGTGGATTAGAACAGAGTTCAACAGATTTTTACCAAGGACTAGAAAAGCTATGTAAAAAATATAATACCTTGCTCATTGCAGACGAGGTACAGTCTGGTTTTGGAAGAACAGGTGATTTTTTTGCCTTTCAAGCACACAATATCCAACCAGATATTATATCTATAGCAAAGGGAATGGGTAACGGTTTTCCCGTAGGTGGTATTCTTATTCATCCAAAGATCGAAGCTTCTTATGGTTTATTAGGTACAACCTTTGGTGGTAATCATCTCGCATGTAGCGCAACATTGGCTGTTTTAGAGATACTTGAGAAAGAAAACCTAATGACAAATGCCTTAATAATTTCAAAACACCTTCAAAATGCAGTCATTAGTATACCTGAAGTAAAGAATGTAAAAGGGAGAGGATTAATGTTAGGGCTAGAATTTGATTTTCCAATTTCCGACTTAAGAAAAACACTTATTTATAAGCATCACATTTTTACTGGAAGTTCTAAAAACCCAAACCTTCTTAGAATATTACCTCCTTTGACCATAAAAAAAGAACATATAGACAGTTTAATTAATGCTTTGCAGAAAGAACTTAATTAATATGAAACACTATACACACATAAAAGACTTATCTGATCTAAAAACTACGATTAAGGATGCTATTTTATTGAAAATGGATCCATTCAAAAATCAAGACATTGGTAAAAATAAAACATTGATGATGTTGTTTTTCAATTCAAGTCTAAGAACAAGATTGAGTACCGAGAAAGCAGCTAAGAACCTTGGCATGTCAGTTATGACCTTAGATATAAACAATGTTTGGAAATTAGAATTTGAAGACGGCTCGGTGATGAATATGAAATCAACAGAACACATCAAGGAAGCAGCTCATGTTATTTCGCAATATGCAGATATAATTGCCATTAGAGCATTTCCAACTTTGACCGATAAAAATAAGGATGAATCAGAATTGATTTTGAAAAGTTTTATAAAATATGCAACCGTACCAATTATTAGTATGGAAAGTGCTACAGGCCATCCTCTTCAATCGCTAACTGATGCCATAACAATTTCAGAATTTACGGAAAAAAGAAAACCTAGAGTTGTTTTAACCTGGGCACCACATCCTAAAGCACTTCCACAAGCTGTAGCTAATTCATTTATTGAAACAATGCAATTAATGGATGTAGATTTTACAATTACTCACCCAAAGGGATACGAATTAAATCCTGAAACAGTAAAAGACTCAAATGTTACTTATAACCAAAATGAAGCATTAAAAGATGCAGATTTTGTTTATGCAAAAAACTGGAGCAGTTACACTAATTATGGTCAAATTCTAAATCAGGACACCAATTGGAAAATTACCAAAGAAAAGTTAGGCCAAGCAAAATTTATGCATTGCCTACCGGTTAGAAGAAACGTTGTGGTTGACGACGATGTATTGGATAGTGATCAATCTATTGTTATTCAACAAGCAAATAATAGAACATTTGCAGCACAAATTGTATTAAAAAATATCTTAGAGCAATTATAATGAAATCTCTTAAAGTCATAAAAATAGGTGGTAACATTATTGATGACCAAAAAAGTCTAGATGATTTCTTGGAGACTTTTACAAAAATTGAAGACCCAAAAATATTAGTACATGGTGGTGGGAAAATTGCCTCCGAAATGGCAAGAAGTTTAGATATTCCTGTAAAAATGTTTGAAGGTCGCAGAATTACAGATGAAGCCACTTTAGATATTATAACAATGGTCTTTGCTGGTAAAATAAATAAATCCATTGTCGCTAAGCTACAATCAACTAACTGCAATGCACTAGGTCTTACTGGTGCAGATGGCAATACAATCGAAGCTGACAAAAGACCTGTGTTAAAAATTGATTATGGTTATGTAGGTGATGTAAAAAAGGTGAATTTTGAGATAATTGAAACTCTAATAAGCAATTACATCACTCCCGTATTTTGTGCAATAACACATAACAAGGAAGGGCAATTACTTAACACAAATGCAGATACAATTGCAACGGAAATTGCAATGGCTTTTACCGATAGTTATAATGTGGAACTTTATTATTGTTTCGAAAAAAATGGTGCTTTAAAAGATATCAATGATGAAGATTCGGTAATTGAACAAATAGATACTATTTCATTCAAAAAGCTAGTATCCGAAGGTATAATTACTGATGGTATGCTACCAAAAATAAGTAATTGCATTAATGCCGTAAACCATAATATTGATAAGGTTTGCATAGGTAAACACGACAAATTATTTACAAACAAAAAAGGATATACAACCATTGTAAAATGATAAAGAAATTAATCCAAGACGCTAAAGAATTATTAAAAGACCTCATTGAAACTCCTTCATTCTCCTCTGAAGAAAAGGATACAGCGATTTTACTTGAAAAGTGGTTTAAAAACTACGATATTGCTTATAAGAGAACCAAAAACAATGTTTGGGCAACAAATAAATATTTTGATGAATCAAAACCAAACTTGTTGCTTAATTCTCACCATGATACAGTAAAACCAAATAAAGGCTATACTAAAGATCCATTTAAAGCAATTGTAGAAGATGGTAAATTATTTGGTCTCGGAAGTAATGATGCAGGAGGATGCCTTGTTTCACTTTTAGCGTGTTTTACATACTTCTATTCTAAAAAGAACCTAAATTATAATATCATAATAGTGGCCTCTGCAGAAGAAGAAAGTAGTGGCCCAGATGGTTTAAATAGTATGTTATCTATTATTCCAGAAATTGATGTAGCCATTGTTGGTGAGCCTACCCAAATGCACTTGGCTATTGCAGAAAAGGGCCTTGTGGTTTTTGATGCTAAAGTAAAAGGTACACCGAGCCATGCAGCCCATCCAAATAAAAATAATGCAATTTATAATACAATTGACGTTTTAAATTGGTTTAAAGATTTTCAATTTGAAAGAAAATCACCAGTTCTAGGAAATGTGAAAATGACCGTTACCCAGATTAATGCTGGTCAACAACACAATGCAGTACCTTCAGAAGTTGATCTTGTAATAGATGTTAGAGTAAACGACAAATATAGCAATGAAGAAATCGCTAAAATTTTAAAGAAAAAATCACCTTGTGACAGTATTGAAGCAAGAAGTCTTAGATTAAACTCTTCATCTATACCCTTGAATCACGAATTAGTTAAAGCCGGAATTGAATTGGGTCGAGAAACCTATGGTTCACCAACATTATCGGACCAAGCAACCTTAAGTTGCCCATCTTTAAAACTTGGGCCTGGTGATAGTACAAGATCCCATACAGCAGATGAATTCATTTATTTAGAAGAAATTGAGGAAGGTGTTAAAATATATATAGGATTACTAAAACGAGTATTATGAAACTTTGGGATAAAGGATTTTCAATAGATAAAAAAATAGAAAACTTTACAGTTGGCAAGGACAGAATTATAGATCTGCACATTGCAAAATATGATATACAAGCCTCAATAGCCCATGCTATAATGCTAAATTCTATTGGTATTGTAAATGATTATGAATTAACTGCGTTGACAAATGAACTAAACAAGCTTTATCAAGACGCAGAAAAAGGTGAATTAATAATTGAAGAATCCTTTGAGGATATCCATTCTAAAATTGAGCACGAGCTCACTAAAAACTTAGGTGAAACAGGCAAAAAAATACATACTGCGAGATCTAGAAATGATCAAGTTTTAGTCGCTTTACAGTTATATTACAAAGACAGCCTGAATATCATTAATCAAAAAGTAAAATCCCTTTTTGATATATTAATTGTTTTAGCAGAAACTCATAAGTCTAAGTTATTACCTGGTTATACTCATTTACAAGTTGCAATGCCATCATCTTTCGGTTTATGGTTTTCAGCATATGCTGAGTTATTAATCGATGATGTTTATTTGCTTAATTCAGTAAAGAATATTGTAGACCAAAATCCTTTGGGTTCAGCAGCAGGCTATGGTAGCTCCTTTCCTATTGATAGAACTATTACTACAGATAAACTCCAATTTAAAACATTGAAGTATAATGTTGTGGCTGCTCAATTAAGCAGGGGTAAAAGTGAACGATGTATGGCGAGTGCCCTTGGTAGCTTAAGTAATACACTTGGAAGATTTGCTATGGATGTTTGTTTATACATGAGCCAAAATTTCAATTTCATTAGTTTTCCAGATGAATTAACTACAGGAAGTAGTATTATGCCACATAAAAAGAATCCTGATGTGTTTGAACTTATTAGAGGGAAGTGTAATAAAATTCAAGCATTACATACCGAAATGTTGCTAATTACAAACAACTTACCAAGTGGTTATCACAGAGATTTTCAGCTACTTAAGGAAAATATGATCGATGCCATTGAAAGTATAAAAGATATATTGGATATTTTCAATTATTCTATAGCACAAGTCATTGTAAAAGACATAAACCTTAACGATGATAAATACAAATACCTATTTACTGTTGACAGCATAAACAATTTGGTAGTGGATGGAATGAGTTTTAGAGATGCCTACAAACAAATTGGAGATGAAGTACAATCTGGAAATTACAAACCAGATTTAGGTAAGGAACACTCCCATATCGGAAGTATACATAATTTGTGTTTAGAAGACATCAAAGCTAAATTTCCAAGTTAAAAAAAAGCATCTGTCTCCAGATGCTTTTTGAACTCTACTAGTTATTTAATAGCCCTAACCCTAATAATTCTCTATCAGTTTGTTCTTTGTATTACTAATATAAGAATTACACTCTAGGTAAATCGCTATTATCCTTAAGTGGCAAATGCGACTCTCCCATTAAATATTTATCAATATGGTACGCCGCTTGCCTACCTTCCGAAATAGCCCAAACTATTAAAGACTGTCCTCTCCTCATATCTCCAGCAACGAATATTCCAGGTACATTAGTGGCATAATCCATTGTTGTAGCTTTAATATTTGTTCTAAAGTCCATATCTAACCCAAACTGATCAGCCAATGTTTTCTCCGCACCAGTAAATCCTAATGCTAATAGTGCTAAATCACATTCCCATTCCTTTTCAGTGCCTGGTAATTCTTTTAATTGAGGACGCTCACCTTCTTTAAAAATCCATTCTACCTCAACTGTTTTCAGTGCTTTTAAATTTCCATTTTCATCAGCAACAAATGCTTTTGTTGATACACTAAAAAAGCGTTTAACTCCTTCCTGATGTGAAGAGGAGGTTTTTAATCTCATTGGCCAATATGGCCAAGGTTGATGAGCCGGTCTACCCTCTGTTGGTTTGCTTAAAATCTCAAAATTGGTCACTTTATTCGCACCATGTCTGTTTGAAGTTCCTATGCAATCTGATCCTGTATCTCCACCTCCAATAACAATAACATTTTTATCCTTGGCAGAAATAACATCTTCAAAATCCCTCAAACCATCAACAAATTCATTATTCTTTTTCAAAAAATCCATGGCTTGTACAACACCGTTTAAATCTGCACCAGGAATTGGAATACTTCTTCTAACCGTTGCACCACCACATAGAATAATGGCATCAAATTCTTCTTTCAATTTATCTGCCTTAACATTCTCACCAACATATGCGTTTGTTTTAAAGACAATACCTTCTTCCTCAAGGACTTTGAGACGTCTATCAATAACATACTTCTCCATTTTAAAATCTGGAATTCCATATCTTAAAAGACCACCAATTCTAGCATCTCGCTCAAAAACCGTAACAGTATGACCAGCTCTATTTAATTGTTGTGCTGCCGCCAAACCAGCAGGACCAGATCCAATTACAGCAACTGATTTTCCTGTTCTTTTTTCTGGTGGATTTGCAACAATCCAACCTTCCTCAAAAGCAGTTTCAACAATATTCTTTTCGATATTCTCGATAGTCACAGGATCTTCATTTATGCCAAGCACACAAGCCTCTTCACAAGGAGCCGGACAAAGTCTTCCTGTAAATTCTGGAAAATTATTAGTCTTATGAAGTATTTCTGCTGCCTCTTTCCATTTACCTTTATAAACCTTGTCGTTAAAATCTGGTATAAGATTTCCCAATGGACAACCACTATGACAAAAAGGTATACCACAATCCATGCAACGCGCACCTTGATCCTTAAGCTTGTTTTCTTCTAAGGGAACTGTAAACTCTTTATAATTTTTAATTCGTTTTTTTGGTTCAATGTAACTTTCGTTCTGACGTTCAAACTCTAAAAATCCTGTTATCTTTCCCATCTTCTTACGCTAATTTTAATTGTTCTTCCTCTAATCTCAATAGTGCTTGCCTATACTCTTCTGGTAAGACTTTTTTAAACTTTAGCACATAGCTTTCCCATTCAGTTAAAATTTGTTTTGCCAACGGGCTACTTGTGGCTACAAAGTGATGTTCAATTAATACTTTTAACTGATTCTCATCCTCTTGTGAGGATATTGGATCTATATTTAAATCTGCACTATTACATTTTTTAATAAATGAATTATCATTGTCTAAAATATATGCAATTCCTCCACTCATACCTGCTCCAAAATTTCTACCTACATCTCCTAAAATCACAGCAATACCTCCTGTCATATACTCACAACCATGGTCTCCAATCCCTTCTACAACGGCGGAAGCGCCAGAATTTCTCACACAAAAACGCTCACCAGCTTTACCATTTATATAAACCTCACCAGAAGTAGCTCCATATAATGTAACATTACCAGTAATTATATTTTCTTGTGGCACAATGGTACATCCCTCAGGAACCTTTATGGTTAGTTTACCACCCGAAAGTCCTTTACCCAAATAATCATTTGTATTGCCGTGAACCGTCATACTTACACCCTTGGTTGTAAAAGCTCCAAAACTTTGGCCAGCTGAACCTTCAAAATCAATATTAATGGTATCATCAGGTAATCCTTGAGCTCCATAAATTTTTGAAATTTCATTACTCACAATTGCTCCAACAGCTCTATCGATATTAGTTATTGGTAATTTTAGATGTGTTCGTTGTCTTCTGAACAATGCCTGATGAGCTTTTTTAATAATTTGAAAGTCTAAATGCGTTTCTAGATTATGATCTTGCTGATTTGTGTTGTAAAGTTTAACATCCTCAGAAACCTCTACTCTATGAAGAATTGGAGTTAAATCTATACCAGATGCCTTATAATGTTCTATCGCTTTATTTCGATTTAATTTTTGAACCTGACCTACCATTTCATTGACGGTTCTAAATCCGAGCTTAGCCATAATTTCTCTCAACTCTTGAGCCACGAAATACATATAATTCACAACATGCTCGGGTCTTCCTTTGAACTTTTTACGCAATTCTGGATTTTGAGTCGCTATACCAACTGGGCAGGTATTTAAATGACAAACACGCATCATAATGCAACCCGAAGCGACTAATGGAGCCGTAGCAAATCCGAATTCTTCAGCTCCTAATAGACATGCAATAGCAACATCTCGGCCAGTCTTCAATTGCCCATCGCATTCTAAAACAATTCTGTTTCTTAAATCATTCATTACCAAGGTTTGTTGCGCTTCTGCAATACCAAGTTCCCATGGTAAGCCTGCATGTCTTAATGACGTTAAAGGAGATGCTCCTGTACCACCATCAAATCCTGAAATTAAAACAACATCTGCTTTGGCTTTTGCAACACCTGCGGCAACAGTACCTACACCAACCTCTGAAACTAACTTTACATTAATTCTCGCCTCACGATTGGCTGATTTAACATCATAAATCAATTGTGATAAATCTTCAATTGAATAAATATCGTGATGTGGTGGTGGAGAAATTAATCCTACATACGGTGTAGAATTTCTTGTTTTGGCAATTTCAGGATTCACCTTAGGACCAGGTAACTGACCTCCTTCTCCAGGTTTTGCTCCTTGGGCTATTTTTATTTGAATCTCATTAGCGTTTGTCAAATAATTTGAAGTAACACCAAAACGTCCTGATGCAACCTGCTTTATTGCAGAATTACGCCAATCGCCTTGAGAACTCTTATAAAAACGTTCTTGATCTTCACCACCCTCACCAGAATTGGATTTCCCACCAATTCTATTCATTGCTACCGCTAAATTCTCATGAGCCTCTTTACTAATTGAACCATAAGACATTGCTCCTGTCTTGAAACGCTTTACAATTTCAGTCCATGGCTCTACCTCTTCTAGAGGTATTGGATCGAATTTATCAAACTCAAACAAACCTCTTATTGTCATTAAACTCTTAGATTGGTTATTAACTAACTCAGAGTATTCCTTATAAGTTGATGCTTTATTAGTTCTAACAGATTCTTGTAATTTGGCAATAGTTAATGGATTGAACATATGTTTTTCTTGTCCACGTCTCCATCTATAATCTCCACCAACTTCTATATCTAAATTGGTTTGGTTTGGCCTAAATGCCTTACGATGACGTTTAACAATTTCTTGCTCAATTTCCCTTAAACCAATACCTTGAATACGTGTTGGTGTGTTTGGAAAATATTTATCAACTGTAGCTGTATTGATCCCTATACATTCAAAAAGTTGAGAAGCTCTGTACGAATTTAATGTTGAAATACCAATCTTATTCATCACCTTTAAAATACCCTTCCCAATGGCCTTATTGTAATTTTTTATTGCCGTTAGATATTCTAAATCTGTAACATCTTTAATGTTGATTTGTTTCTGTACTATTTCGTTAACTATGTATGGATTTACAGCACTTGCGCCAAACCCAAATAACAGGGCAAAATGATGAACTTCACGAGGTTCAGCAGATTCAATTATTAAACTAACCTGAGAACGTTTTTTTAACTTGTGCAAAGCATGGTTTACATATGAACATGCCAATAAGGCTGGAATTGGAGCATGGTTTTCATCGACATATCTATCTGAAAGGATAATAATATTTATGCCTTCATCAATGGCTTTTGATGCTTGATTCACAAGTTTTTCTAAAGCAACTTCTAATTCGTTTAATCCTCGATTAACTTCATATAACATTGAAATAGTTTCAACCTTGAAATCTGGATTAGAATCGTAATTTCTAATTTTATCTAAATCGTGTTTTGAAATAACAGGGTTTTGAATTTTTAGCTTTTTACAATGCTCATCATTTATGTCAAAAATATTAACGTCTCTTCCAAGTGTTAAACTTATATCTGTTATTAATTCTTCTCTAATACCATCCAATGGTGGATTAGTAACCTGTGCAAACAGTTGCTTAAAATAATTATATACCAATTGTGGTCGCTCTGATAAAACAGCAATAGGCGTATCACTACCCATTGAGCCAATAGGTTCCTTGCCCAATTGTGCCATTGGCCTGATAATAGAGTTTAAGTCCTCTTGAGTATACCCAAAAATTACTTCGCGTTTTTTAAGATCAATTTCATCATAAAGGATTGGCCCTTTTTTAGCGGAGAGGTCTCTTAAATGCACTAAATTTTTATCCAACCACTCTCGGTATGGATATTTATTGGCAATTTTCTCTTTAATTTCTTCATCATTAACTATTCGTCCTTCATTCATATCCACCAAGAACATTTTACCAGGTTCTAATCGACCATGAAATTCAACATTCTCTGGTTTTACATCTACAACACCAGTTTCAGAAGACATTATAACATTGCCATTTTTTGTAACGGTATATCGAGAAGGCCTTAATCCATTTCTATCTAAGACAGCACCAATATAATTACCATCTGTAAATGGTATGGAAGCAGGACCATCCCATGGCTCCATTAAACAGGAATTGTATTCATAAAAAGCTCTCTTAGCATCAGACATCTCAGGGTTTTTTTCCCATGCCTCTGGCACTAACATCATCATGGCCTCAGGTAAAGAACGTCCTGTCATTAGAAGTAATTCAACAACCATATCTAATGTTGCAGAATCAGATTTACCTTTTAAAACAGTTGGTATAATTTTCTTAATGTCATCACCAAATGCATCGCTTTTAATGATTTCTTCTCGTGAAAACATTCTAGAAACATTTCCTCTTAAGGTATTTATCTCACCATTGTGACATATATATCTAAAAGGCTGCGCCAAATCCCATGTTGGGAATGTATTTGTTGAAAAACGCTGGTGCACCAAAGCTAACCTCGTATCTAATGCCGAATTGAATAAATCTAGATAATACTCATTTATATGTTCTGGCTTAAGAAGACCTTTAAATATTATAATTTTTGTAGAGAGACTCGGTAAATAAAAATATTGAGCTTCTGATAATTTTGAATCGTATATGATATGTTCAGTAATTTTCCTTGCTGCAAATAATTTAAGATTAAAGTCCCTATCGGACATTTTTTCATCAGCTTTACCAATGAATATTTGCTTAATTGACGGCTCTGTAGTTTTAGCAATTTCACCAAGTATTTCACTATTAACCGGAACATCTCTCCAGCCAATTAATTCTAGACCCTGTGATTCAATTTCCTTTTCAAAAATATCGATACAATATTGCCTTTGGTTTTCTTTTCTGGGTAGAAAAACATTGGCTACAGCGTATTGACCAGTTTCAGGTAATTCAAACTCACAGAATATCTTAAAAAACTTGTGAGGAATATCTATTAATATACCAGCGCCATCACCTGTTATCCCATCAGAACTTACAGCACCACGATGCTCAAGTTTTACAAGTATTTCTAACGCTTTATGGATTATATCATTTGATCTTTTACCCGTTAAACTACATATAAATCCTGCACCACAATTATCGTGTTCAAATTCCGGTAAATAAAGTCCTTGTTTCTTCAGCATAATTCAAAATTTTAGAGGGTTTTTCACAACAATTCACTCCTCTAATATAGGCGCAGTTGTTCGATAAAAAAAAAAGTGAAAACACTTTTCCCATATCGATAATTGAAGAGATTTTAATTGATAAAATGATAAATTTTTGCCCGTATAATGCTAAATATTCAATCATGATTTTTTAATAAAATACAGCTAAATATTACGAAAACGATTGCGAAAATATTGTTTTATTATTAATTCAATATTAAATGAGAATAAATTTTAGAAATAATTGAAAATCCTAATTATCATTTCAATAAAAAAATCAATAAAAATTAGTTTACCCTTTATTTTTTAGGGGTAAAATATCTTATATTCGTAAAAATTAATTTTGTACCCCTTTTTTTTAGGGGTTATGTTTAAATATTATATAGTTTTGAATCATCTAACTAATAAAAGATGAATTTTATGAAACGATTATTTACTTTAACATTACTTTTCACGGCATTAATAATTAATGCGCAAGAAACTGAAGAAAAGAAATTTACAATTAGCGGATCAGTTGATGCCTATTTTCAAACATATCTGACAGCATCCGACGACAGCAATCAATCTTTTGGAACTGCTTTTGCAGACCAAACTGGATTTGCATTGGGTATGGCCAATGTAATTTTCAGTTATGAAGGAACAAAAGTTGGTGCAGTGGTTGATCTGGTCACTGGACCAAGAGGTGCAGGAGCTACATTCAATTCCGATATAATTGATGGTATTGTTAATCAAGCCTATGTTTATTGGAATGTATCTGAAAATACTACTTTAACTTTTGGTAGATGGAATACATTTTTAGGATATGAGGTTATAGCGCCTGCGGCAAACTTTAATTACAGTTGTTCATATTTATTTTCTAACGGCCCATTTTCGCACATGGGTTTAAAGGCTGATTTCACATTGTCAGACGATATTAGCTTAATGTTAGCAATAACTAATCCGTGGGATACGAATAATGTATCGGCTACAGGAGAATACGGTTTTGGTGCACAATTAGGTTTTTACGGACAATATCTTAATTTATATTATGACAGTGGAAATAATGGAGGTTTAGGATTTGAAATAGACTATACGGGAGGTTTTGATTTATCAGATAGTTTCTTTTTAGGAATTAATGGTGCATATAACGATAATGATGGTTCAGGTTTTTATGGCGCTGCTCTTTATCCACAGTTAGCAACTTCAGATGATTTTTCTATTGGTTTAAGAGGTGAATATTTTGGTTTGCACGGTGACTCAAATCCAGCTGAAGAAAGTGTTCTGGCACTCACTTTAACTGGGAGCTATGTAGTTGATAATTTAATCATTAAACCAGAAATTAGATTAGATTCTTGGAGTGATTCCATGCCATACTTAGATAGTGACGGGGATGCCACTGATAACCTAGCTGCATTTACTTTAGCCGCAATCTACACATTCTAAATACATATTTAGCACCTCCTAATATCTAAAGATTATTAGCAGGTGTTAGATTTTCTAACTAAAAAATTAAAAATTATGTCATTATTAAATATGCCCCTTATAATTCAAGATACTTCAGCTGTTGAAGGTGATATGGGAATGCTATGGATGTTATTATCTGGTATCCTAGTGTTTTTCATGCAAGCAGGATTTACATTGGTTGAATCTGGTATGACTAGGTCAAAAAATGCAGTGAATATAGCAATGAAAAATGTACTAGACATATGCGTTGGATCATTGACTTACTGGTTTATAGGTTACTCGTTAATGTATGGTGACACTTCAAATGGATGGTTCTTTTGGAGTGGGTTAATGCAAGGAGAAGGAGCAGACCTGTTCTTTCAAACAATGTTTGCAGCAACTGCAGCTACAATTGTATCAGGAGCAATTGCCGGTAGAACAAAATATACAACATATATTATATTTTCAATTGTTATGACTGCAATTATTTATCCTATTTCTGGTGGATGGCAGTGGCAAGGTTCAGGTTGGTTAACCGAACTAGGATTTATAGATTTTGCTGGATCATCAATTGTACACTCCGTTGGTGGCTGGGCTGCATTGATAGCTGCAATTATGGTAGGCCCAAGAATTGGAAAATTTGTTGATGGCAAAGTGTTACCAATTCCAGGTCATAATCAAATTTTAGCAACATTAGGAGTTTTTATCCTTTGGCTAGGATGGTTTGGATTCAATGGTGGTTCTCAACTAGCTTGGGGAGGAGATGATGCCGTTGGTGCTTCAACAGTGGTTTTAATCACCAATTTGGCTGCGGCAGCTGGAGCCTTAGGAGCGTTAGTTACAACTTGGATATGGTATGGTAAACCAAACTTATCCCAAACACTTAATGGCGCACTTGCTGGTCTTGTAAGTATAACCGCAGGGTGTGGAAATATGACAGACGGTGGTGCCGTTTTAGCAGGTCTTATTGGTGGTGTAATAGTGGTTTTCTCAATTGAGTTTATTGAAAAAAAGCTTAAAGTTGATGATGCTATAGGTGCTGTTTCAGTTCATGGTGTAGTAGGAGCTTGGGGAACATTAGTTATTGGTCTTTGGGGTGTTGATGGTGATACAGGCATTGGTTTACTTAACGGTGGTGGTGCTTCTCAATTAGGTTCTCAAGCTATAGGTGTTTTAGCCTATGCGGCTTGGGCAATAGTCCTTTCAGCAATAGTCTTTTTTATACTTAAAAAGACTCTAGGACTGCGCGTTACTGAGGAAGAGGAGATTCAAGGACTTGATATTTCTGAACATGGGTCAATTGCTTATCCAGGTAAAAGACAGAGAGAACTTGATAATGAATAAATCTAAACTTTACTAACTATACAAACTTAAAGGTGACTTAACTATACAAGTCATCTTTAAGTGTTGTAAATAATTATCTAAATACTAACAAATAGCAACATGAAAAAAATCGAAGCAATTATTAGAAAATCCAAGTTTTCTTCGGTAAAAGGAGCATTACACGATGTAGGTGTCAACTTCTTCTCTTATTGGGATGTAACTGGACTTGGAAACGAAAAAGAAGGACACGTTTACCGTGGTATTTCCTACAGCACAAGTGATATTCAAAGACGCTATTTATCAATAGTAGTTAATGATGATTTTGAGGATGTAACCATAAAAGCCATTTTAGAATCTGGTGCAACCGGAGATATAGGTGATGGAAAAATCTTCGTATCAAATATCGAGGAAGTCTATAGAATAAGAACAGGGGAAAAAGGAGGAAATACTTTAAAATAAAAAACATGGAATTATTAACTACAAATAATGTATGGATGATGATCTGTACTGCGCTAGTTTTCTTTATGCATTTAGGTTTTGCATTTCTGGAAATTGGACTGACACGTCAAAAAAATACGATTAACATTTTATTTAAAAATATATTTATAATTACAGTTGGCCTATTGCTTTATTGTCTTGTTGGATTTAACTTAATGTATCCTGGAGATTTTAATGGGTTTTTAGGATTCGCAGGTTTTGGATTAGATGCACCATTAACAGATACTGGTGCTCTAGATCTTGCTTATAACGAAGGTTATACTTACTGGACTGATTTCTTATTTCAAGGAATGTTTGCCGCAACGGCAGCAACGATTGTTTCAGGAGCGGTTGCAGAACGTATTAAAATTGGTCCGTTTATGATTTTTACCGTGCTATATGTTGGTATTATTTATCCAATTGCTGGATCATGGAAATGGGGAGGTGGATTCTTAGACAGCATGGAGACTCCTTTTTATGATTTTGCAGGTTCTACATTAGTGCACTCAGTAGGTGGATGGGCAGCTGTAGTAGCGGTTTGTTTGCTTGGCGCCAGAATTGGCAAGTTTAAAGATGGAAAGCTTCAAGCAATACCAGGTCATAATATACCACTAGCAACAGCAGGTGTTTTGATTCTTTGGTTAGGCTGGTTTGGATTTAATGGCGGCTCAGTTCTATCTGCTGACCCTGAACTTACGTCTTTAACTCTTGTAACAACTTGTTTAGCTGCAGCTGCAGGTGGTGTTGTTTCAGCATTAGTTTCTAGTGCTATGTTTAAAAATTTGGATTTAACTATGTTCTTAAATGGTATTTTAGGTGGTTTAGTTGGTATAACAGCAGGAGCTGATCAAATGAGTCCAACCGATGCCATTTTAATTGGAGCAGTTGCCGGCGCGCTCATCGTATTTGCAGTTAGCTTTATTGACAGATTAAAATTAGATGATCCTGTTGGGGCAATTGCCGTACATTTAATATGCGGTATCTGGGGAACATTAGCGGTAGGCCTTTTTGGAAACCTGGCTAGTGGCGCACAATTTTTAAGTCAACTTATAGGTGTAGCTTCATACGCTGCCATTTGTATTGTATCATCTTTCATAATAATATTTATACTTAAGAAAACCGTTGGAATCAGAGTTTCTGAGCGCGAGGAGTTAGAGGGCTTAGACGGTCATGAACATGGTATGGATGCATACCCTGATTTTAGAATGAACGAACATTAAATATAAATTTTAGATTGATTGTTTAGATAATTAGTTGTTAGTTAAAAACCCTCTGAAATGTAATGTTTTTGGGGGTTTTTTAATTCACTATAATCTTTTAATAAACAACATAAAAGCCTTATAGAAATCAATAAGGCTTTTTACTTTTTAATGATTTGTTATATGTTAAGCAGAATTTCTACTTGCATTAATATTCCCAAACAATGATCTAGTAACCATTTTTTCGAACACCCTTATTTCTTCCGCATTGTTAGACTTATCTTTCTCTAACTCTTGAATTTTCTTAAGAGCATACTGTTGTATGGTCAACAAAGGTAAGACTATAGATTCTCTAACATCAATTGAAGCTTTAGAAACTGGTTCGTCTTCCATGAGTTCTTTTGAACCAGTAAGTTTTAATATCAAGCGCTTTGAGGTTAAATACTCATCATAAATAAGATTCCAAAAATCACCATATTCTGGATCTTCAGACATGTATCTAGTCAAGTTGAAAAAAGACTTAGACAAAGACATCATACTATTTGCAATAAGTGCTCTAAAAAATCTAGATTCTTGATACAAGTGTTGTACTTTTTCAAACTCACCCTTCTCTTCATAATGCTTTAATGCTGTACCAACTCCAAAAAATCCAGGGACATTCTGTTTTAATTGACTCCAGGATCCCACGAAAGGTATAGCACGTAAATCTGCAAAAACTAAACTGTCAGATTTACCTCTTTTTGAAGGCCTACTGCCAATATTGGTTTTAGCATAGTACTTCAAAGTACTCATTTGTTCAAGGTATGATAAAAATTTCGGGTGCTTTTTAAAATTGATATAGGTGTCATAGCTTAGATTCGCCAAGTTATCCATAACCAATTTATCTTCTTTTAGCATCTCTAAATTCTTATCATTCAATCTATTTGAGATACCCGAACTTATCAATTGCTCCATATTATATTGAGAAGAATCAACAGTACCAAAATTAGAACTAATGGTCTGTCCTTGTATTGTAAGCTGAATTTCTTTGTCTTCTATGGTTGGTCCTAAAGATGCATAAAACTGGTGAGTCTTACCTCCTCCTCTTGCTGGCGGACCACCTCTACCATCAAAAAATATCACATCAATATCATATTTTCTTGATAATGCAGTTAATCTCTCTTTTGCTTTAAATATTGCCCAGTTAGCCATTAGATATCCACCATCTTTAGTACCATCACTGAAACCAAGCATAATTGTTTGCTTGTTTCCTCTTTCCTCAAGGTGTTTTCTGTAATTTGGATTTGTATATAACTCCTCCATTACTGCTGGCGAAGCTTCCAAATCCGTAACTGTTTCAAATAACGGAACTAAATCGGCCGTCAGATTGTCTCCAAAGGCAATTATCTTAAGCATTGCAAACAACTGAAGTACATTCATTGTTGTTTGATTATTACTTATGATGTATCTATTACATGCAATTTCTCCATTTTTATCTTGTATGGTTTTCATTGCTCTAATTGTCTCAACAATATTAATTGCCATTTCATCCTTAAATTCAATATCATCTGCTATTAAACCTTTTATTTCAGACAGGTGCTTTAATTGTTTATCAAGCGAATAATCATGGAAGTCTTCAGGAAACAATTCAGTTTTGTTTTCAATTAATTCCTTTACCAAAGCTCTAAACATGGCATCATGCACACGACTATCTTGTCTTATATCTAAACTTGCAAAATGATATCCAAAAAGAGTAGTTCTATTAATTAGAGTGGTTACTTTATCTACAAATAATGATTGATGTTCGTTTATTAGTACATCTCTAATATCATAAAGCTCTCGCCTAAATTCTATAAGTGAAATTCTAGTAGAACGGTCTTTATGTAATAATGTGTTATGAAGTCTATGATTTAAATCTATAATTCTTTCTCTAATTCCTTTAAAGGTTAGTCGCCTTCTCAAATACTTTACATCTTTAATGTAACTTTTAATTATAGATTCTTTTAATTTTCGCGCTACATTTAGCGTTATTTGAGGTGTCACAAACGGGTTGCCATCTCTATCTCCACCTGGCCAAAAACCAATATTTACAATTGAATTATCAATTTCTTTTTTTTCAAAAATATTTGTTTGAACATAATCATATATATCTCCAAATGAATGATAGAATACATTTTTTAAGTACCAAATAAGATTGACAGCTTCATCATAAGGTGTCGGCTTTTTATCTTTAAAAAAAGGAGTCTTACCCAACTGTCCAAGTAAACTTCGAATTTCAGTAAGATTATCAACTTTAATAGCTTCAGCTAAATCTGTAATTATTCCTAAAACGGTGCCAGGATAAAATTGCGTTGGATGTGCTGTTAATACTATTCTAACTTTAAAAGCTTCTAAATACTCTTGCAATAATTCAATTTTATTTTCTGCTTGGGCGTTTTCTTTTAAACTTCTCAATGTCCCAATACCTTCCATATTGTTAACTACAGGAAAGGCCGCATCCTCTACTGCATCAAACAAAACCACTTGTCGTTCTATATACTGAATGAACCTGAACAATAGATTTATCTGACTCTGTGCAGATCTTCTTGCTTGATACTTCTTAAAAAACGTATTAACAATAATGGTAGGATCTTCATGATTGTCAAATCCTTTTTTACATGTTTCATAAAACAATGGCAGTAAAGCCACAGTTTTAGAGAGGGTGTCAAAAGGAAGGGTCATAAATATACTATTGTATATCTGATATTTAGATAAAACGTTTTGGTTAAAACGCTTCAGTTTTGGCTCTGTTGGCATAATTTAAATAATTGTTGATTGACCTAAATGAATGTTCATGAAATTTAGATTTGTCTCCTTGGGATTAAAGATAAAATCTTCAATGAAATCACCAACAATTGAAGTTGTCACTTTATCTGACGCTGGATTAATATCTGGTGTTGAAATTTTAAGTTTTAAAGATTTTTCCACACCAGCTCTTATTAATTCTGCTTCTGTATTTAAATTAAAATGATCTAGCAACATTGCTGCGGATAAAATTGAGGCAATTGGATTCGCAATTCCTTTTCCCGTAGCTTGAGGGAAAGATCCGTGTATAGGTTCAAACATGGAATATTTGTCTCCAACAGATGCCGAAGCTAACAATCCTATTGAACCACCAATAACACTGGCTTCATCACTTATAATATCGCCAAACATATTCTCAGTTAAGATAACATCAAACTGCTTAGGGTTAAGAATCATTTGCATGGCCGCATTATCTACAAAAAGAAAATCTAAAGTTACCTGACTATACCCCTTTGCAACCTCTGTGACTACGCGCCTCCATAATCGAGAACTTTCTAGCACATTTGCCTTATCAACCAATGTAACTTTATGGTTTCTAGTTTGTGCAGATTTAAATGCCAAATGTGCAATACGCTCAATCTCTGGTCTTGAGTATTCACACAAATCTGACGCAATATTACCATCATCACTAAGTTCTTTCTTTCCAAAATAAATTCCACCAGTTAATTCTCTATAAATAGAAATATCCGTGCCCTCAATTATTTCCTTTTTTAAGGGTGATTTATTTAATAAAGTTGGATACGCCTTAACTGGTCTAATATTTGCATAAAGCCCTAACTCTTTTCTCAATTTCAACAAACCCTGTTCTGGCCTAACTTTAGCTGAAGGATCATTGTCATATTTAGGATGACCTATGGCACCAAATAAAACCGCATCACTAGATTTACATAAATCTAATGTTTCTTTGGGTAAGGGATCGTTAAACTTGTCAATTGCAACAGCTCCTACATTCGCTTGAGTAAACTGAAAATTATGATTGTATTCTGAAGCAATAGCCTTTAATGCCTTAACCGCTTGGTTAGTTACTTCTGGCCCTATACCATCACCTGGTAATAATGCTATTTTTAATTTCATCTAATTCTTTAAAATATTTTTTGAGCTTCAAAAGCTTCAATTAATTCTTTATTATTAACAAGGTAATCAATGTCATCATAACCATTGATCATGCAAGTTTTCTTATATGGGTCTATTTCAAATTTTTCTGAAATATTTTTTCGTTCAATAGAAATTTTTTGCTCTTCAAGATTAACTTGAATAACTGTTTCTGGATTAGACTCAATTTCGTTTAAGATGTCACTCAAAAAAGGTTCAGAAACTTGAACAGGTAGTAGTCCGTTATTTAATGCGTTTCCCTTAAATATATCAGCAAAAAAACTAGAAACTACAACTTTAAAACCGTAACCAACAATGGCCCAAGCAGCATGTTCCCTGCTAGATCCGCATCCAAAATTATTTCCTGCGACTAAAATACTTCCTTTATAATCTGAATTGTTTAGAACAAAACTAGTATTTACAGAACCATCCTTTTTATACCTCCAGTCTCTAAAAACATTATCACCAAAACCCTTTTTATCAGTAGCTTTTAAAAATCGAGCAGGTATAATTTGATCAGTATCAACATTTTCTATATTCAACGGAATAGCTGTTGACCTAAGTGTTATAAACTTCTCCATTAATTTAAATGTTTTGTAATATCAATTATTCTTCCTTCAACAGCTGTAGCAGCTGCCACTAACGGACTGGCCAATATGGTTCTTGAACCTTGACCTTGTCTACCTTCAAAATTTCTATTAGAGGTTGACACGCAATATTCACCTTGAGGAATTTTATCATCGTTCATAGCTAAGCATGCAGAACAACCAGGTTGTCGTAATTCAAAACCAGCAGCATCAAAAATATCCTTTAGTCCTTCTTTAATTATTTGTGCTTCTACTTGTTTACTTCCTGGAACTAACCACGCAGTAACATTATCTGCTTTTCTCTTCCCTTTCACATAATTAGCGGCAACTCTAAAATCTTCAATTCTAGAATTTGTACAGCTACCAATAAACACATAGTTAATTGGTTTATCAATTAAACTCTCACCAGCTTCAAAATTCATATATTTCAATGATTTTTTAAAAGACAGGTTGTTTTCAACAGGTATATTACCATTGATTTTTATTCCCATTCCTGGATTAGTACCATAGGTTACCATAGGTTCTATATCCTCAGCATCAAAGAAATACTCTTTATCAAATTTTGCGTCTTTATCTGTTGGTAGAGTTTTCCAATATTCTAATTTTTTGGTTAAATCATCATCTTTTGGTGCAAACTCTCTTCCTTTTACATATTCAAAGGTAATTTCATCTGGCGCAATCATTCCACCTCTTGCTCCCATTTCAATACTCATATTACAGACCGTCATTCTACCTTCCATACTCATTTCTTCAAACACGTTTCCGGCATATTCGCAGAAATAACCCGTACCAGAATTTGTGCCAAGTTTTGATATGATATAAAGGACTACATCCTTAGGAAGAACACCTGGCTTTAGCTTTCCATTTACAGAAACTCTAAGACTTTTAGGTTTAGTAAGCAACAAACATTGACTAGCAAATACTTGAGCTACTTGACTTGTACCAATACCAAAAGCAATGGCTCCAAATGCTCCATGAGTTGATGTGTGACTGTCTCCACATACCATTGTCATTCCTGGTTGCGTAATACCTAACTCTGGAGCCATTACATGCACTATTCCATTATATTTATGTCCTAACTCGTATAATGTAATATTATTGGCTTTACAGTTTTCTGAAAGTTGTTGTAATTGTTTCCTTGACAACTCATCTTTAACTGGTTTATCTTGATTCAGGGTTGGTGTATTATGGTCGGCAGTTGCAACTGTTTGGCTTGGCCTATAAATAGGAATTCCTCGCTCTTTCAATTCATTAAAAGCTTGAGGACTCGTAACTTCGTGTATTAAATGCTTATCTATGTATAAGATCTGAGGACCATTTTCAATATTACTTACAACATGAGCATCCCAGACTTTATCGAATAATGTTTTTCCCATAGCCTATGCCGATATTATTTCGTTATAAACTCTACTCGTTTCTATAATTTGATGAATATCATTGTCATCTATTTGTTTTTTTCTGTCAGCAAAACTTAAAAAGTTACTATAAACCTCATCTAATTGAAGTTTTGTTAATTCGTAACCCACTTTTTTAGCTCTGTATGCTAAAGCAGCTCTCCCACTTCGTGCAGTAAGAACAATAGCAGAGTCCGTAACACCAACATCTTTAGGGTCAATTATCTCGTAAGTCTCTCTATTTTTAATCACGCCATCTTGATGTATACCAGAACTATGTGCAAAGGCATTAGCACCAACTATAGCCTTATTAGGTTGGGTATAAATACCCATATTATCACTCACCAATTGACTAATGCCATATAGCATTGATGTATTAATATTAGTATCAAGGTTAAGATATGGATGCTGTTTCAAAATCATAACTACTTCCTCCAAAGCAGTATTTCCAGCACGTTCACCAATACCATTTATAGTACATTCTATTTGCCTTGCACCATTAATAATACCTTCTATTGAGTTTGCAGTTGCCAATCCTAAATCATTATGACAATGACAAGACAAAATCGCCTTTTCAATCCCCTTTACATTCTCCATGAGGTACTTAATTTTCGCACCATACTCACTTGGTAAACAATAGCCCGTAGTATCAGGAATATTTAAAACAGTTGCACCTGCTTTTATGGCAACTTCACATACTCTAGCCAAGTATTCATTATCTGTTCTACCAGCATCCTCAGCATAGAACTCAACATCTTCAACAAAAGACTTGGCATATTTTACAGCAACATAAGCTCTTTCTAAAATATCCTCTTTTGTAGTTTTAAATTTGTGAAGAATATGTGACTCAGAAGTTCCAATTCCTGTATGGATTCGTGGCTTCTTAGCTTTTTTTAAAGCTTCAGCTGCTACTTTTATATCATTTTCAACAGACCTTGTTAAACCACATACTGTTGCATTTTTAACAATTTTGGAAATAGCCTCAACCGATTTAAAATCTCCTGGACTTGATACTGGAAATCCAGCTTCAATCACATCTACACCTAAAGCATCTAATTTTGACGCAATGACAACCTTCTGTTCAGTGTTCAGTTTGCAACCTGGTACTTGCTCTCCGTCTCGTAAGGTTGTATCAAATATTTGAATATTGTTTTTTGACATTTATCAAAATAAAGTTTAGTATTGTTAAACGAATTTATACCTTGAAACTTAGTTTGTATATTCCATGCCTTTTGATTTTACGATGTTCAAACTCAATAAAGTATATTATATACATGATAATCAGTAACATAAGCCATATTTCAATTGATAACTAAAGGTCAAAAAGACAACTTATTTTCACTGGTAAAATCCTTGAACAAGTCCGAAAAAAGACAGTTCAAGCTTTATGTAGGTAGACTAGGTGTAAATACAGACTCAAAATTCTTAAATTTATTCAACTTTTTAGATAAGGCTAAAGTTTATGATGAAGCTGCTATAATTAAGACAGGGATTGTTAAAAAACAACAACTCCCCAATGTTAAAGCTCATCTCTATAAGCAAATATTAATTAGTTTAAAGCTAAACCCATCACATCAAAATGTTCGTTCTCAAATTAGAGAACAACTAGATTTTGCCTCAATTCTTTATCACAAAGGATTATACAAGCAAAGTCTAAAAATTTTAGATAAAGCCAAAGATTTGGCAATTTCAAACGAAGAAAAAAATATGGCGTTTGAAATTGTTGAACTCGAAAAAATTATTGAAGCCCAGTACATTACACGAAGTATCAGTAATCGTGCAGATGAACTTGCTATACAAGCTAAAGAGTTAAGCTCATTAAATGTTATTGCTTCAAAATTATCAAATCTATCTCTTCAATTATATAGCATAATGCTAAAAACTGGCTATGTTAAAAATCAAGATGAAAGCCAAGTTGTTACAAAATATTTTAATGACAGGCTACCAAAGATTGATTTCAAAAAAATTGGTTTTAGAGAAAAACTATGGTTATATAAAGCACATCTATGGTACAGTTTTTTAATGCAAGACTTTTTAAGTTGTTATAAGTACTCATCTAAACTTGTCGATCTTTTTTATGACAACCACAAGATGATAAACCTAAACCCTGTATTCTTTTTAAAGGGAAATAATTACCTCTTAGAGTCCATTTTCTATTTGAGAAATAAACCCAAGTTTGTAGAGAAATTAAATCACTTAAAAGAAACGGTTGATAACACAAAATTTATTAAAGATCAAAATGTTTCTACATTGGTTTTCTTGTATACTAATTTTCATAGTATAAACCAGCATTTTATTGATGGGAGTTTTGAAGATGGACTAGAACTTATTCCTAAAATAGAAAACCAATTGTTAGAATACAGCAATCGTATTGACCCTCATCATCAAATGATATTTTATTACAAATTTGCTAGTTTAGAATTTGGAGCTGGCAACAATAAAGCTTGCATAAAACATCTTAATAAGATTATCACTAACAAATCTCTATCAATGCGCGAGGATTTACTCTGTTTTTCTAGAGTTTTGAATCTTGTTGCTCATTATGAAGCAGGCCTAGATTATCATTTAGATTCTTTGTTGAGAAGCACTTACAAGTTCTTGATTAAAATGAACGATTTACATGAAGTTCAAAAGGAAATGATAAAATTTATCAGAGGGTTACAAGATATTTATCCACACGATCTTAAGAACGCATTTAAAGATTTACTAGAAAGACTTAAGGTTTATGAAGACCATCCTTTTGAGCGCAGATCATTTCTTTATCTTGATATTATTTCTTGGTTAGAGAGTAAAATTGAGAATAAAACCGTTAGTGAGATCATTAAAAATAAATATTTGACAAAATACACGCTTTGATTTTCACGAATTCATAAAAAAAGCATAAAAACTAAAATTAAATTTGGATTTTAAATTTTTGTGACGCAATATTTGTATACATAAAGTTCAAAAACTTACTGAAATGTTATCAAGAAAGGTGGAGGGATTAGACCCGCTGAAGCCTTAGCAACCCTCAGATTTACTGAGAAGGTGCTAAATTCTACTTAAACGAGCAAGTCATTTTTTGCAAGTTTGGATAGATAACTAAAGCCCAATTACTCATCTGTAATTGGCATATTTCTTTATAACATTTTTCTATTAAGTACGCTTCATAAGAAGCTTATTTGGCTTTTGGTTTAATTATTTATTAACTCAAAAACTTAGAAAAATGAGTACACAAAAATTCGCAACCAATGCGTTGCATGCAGGACACGATGTTGAAAAAAATGGCGGAACAAGAGCTGTTCCAATTTATCAATCAACAGCATACGTGTTCAATGATTCAGATCATGCGGCTAATCTTTTCGCATTAGCCGAAACTGGTAATATTTATACCAGAATTAACAATCCAACAAATGATATTTTAGAACAGCGATTGGCTACGCTAGAAGGTGGGATTGCTGCAGTAACGACAGCCTCAGGCACTTCTGCAATTGCAACTAGTTTATTAACACTATTGAAAGCAGGTGACCATATTGTTGCATCGAACAGTCTTTATGGTGGCACCTATAATTTATTGAGTGTTACATTACCTAGACATGGTATAACCACTACATTTGTGGATCCATCTAATCCTGAAAACTTTAATAGAGCAGCTCAAGAAAATACAAGAGCTTTCTTCATTGAGTCATTAGGAAACCCAAAGCTAGATGTTCTTGATATTGAAGCTATAGCTAATGAAGCAAAAGCATATAAGGTGCCTTTGATTGTAGATAATACCGTTGCCACACCGTATCTACTAAATCCAATAGAATATGGCGCTAATATTGTAATCCATTCATTAACAAAATACATTAATGGTAATGGTACAGCGTTGGGAGGCGTAGTTATTGATGCTGGTACTTTTGATTGGACTAATGGTAAATTCCCAGAATTCACAGAACCGTCTGCTGGTTACCATGGTCTAGTTTATAGTGAAGCTCTTGAAGCTGCAGCTTTTATTGCTAAGGTGAGAATTGAAGGGTTAAGAGATTATGGTGGTGCTTTAAGCCCGTTTAACGCATTTCAGATCATCCAAGGATTGGAGACTTTAGAATTACGAATTAAGAAACACAGTGAAAATGCCCTAGAATTAGCAAAATGGTTGCAAGATCAACCTGAAGTTACTTGGGTAAACTATCCTGGACTAGAAACCAGCAATTACAAGGTCCTTGCTGACAAATATTTACCTGAAGGACAAAGCGGTATAGTAACCTTTGGAGTAGAAGGGGGTTATGACGCGGCGAAGATTATTGCAGACAAAACAAAACTGTTCTCTCTTTTAGCAAATATTGGCGATACCAAATCGCTAATAATACATCCTGCTAGCACAACACATCAACAACTTAGTGATGAGGCACAAGAGAGCACTGGTGTAACCAAAGATCTTATTCGACTTTCTGTTGGAATTGAAAATATCGAAGATTTAAAAGCCGATTTAAAAGAAGCCTTTGCCGTTGTGAAACAGCAAATAGCTCTTCAAAACTAGCCTTTAGTGTTGTTTAGTTGAAACAAATGCTCTTTTATTAAGGCATCTGTTATAATTTAAAAATCTAAAAGACAGAAAAATGAGTAATTTACAATTTAGTGTTTCAGGAGTTAGTACTTCAGAAACAAAATTCATAGGAAATACAAGACAATTTACATTAACAGTTGACGAACCAGAAGCCTTGGGTGGCACCGACGACTATCCAAATCCAGTTGAGTATATACTAGCAGGATTTGCTGGTTGTATAAACGTGGTTGGACATGTTGTTGCGAAAGAACTAGGATTTACCATCAATAATTTAAAGATTGAAGTTAATGGCGAATTAAACCCAAATCGATTTTTGGGAAGCTCTAATGTAGAACGAGCAGGTTTTAAATCTATTAAACTTCATTTAATCCCTGATACAGATGCAGATATTGAAACTTTGACAAAATGGTTACAGATAGTTGAAGACCGTTGCCCTGTTAAGGATAATCTTCAAAATTCAACACCAATTTCAATTGCGGTAGAAAAAGAATATAATATTTCATAAATCTATAATGAGTAGATTAAAACATATCAAAATTTCAAATTTTAAAACCAATTCTGGTAAGACTTCGGAACTTTCCTTGTCTTACCAGACTTTTGGTATTGATTTAGGAAAAGCACCGATTGTTTTAGTAATTCACGCACTTACCGGAAACTCTACTGTTATTGGACCAAATGGCTGGTGGAATGACCTCATTGGTGCAGATAAGTGTATTGACACTAGTACTTATACCATTTTGGCGTTCAATATTCCCGGGAATGGTTTTGATACTTCGGCAACCGATTTAATCGATAATTATAAAGATTATAACGCTAGGGATATTGCCAAAATTTTTGCTCTTGGAATTGAGGAGCTTGGTATTGATTCTGTATTTTCAGTAATTGGCGGTTCCGTTGGTGGAGGCATTGCATGGGAATTAGCAACACTAAAACCAAATCTTATTAATAACCTTATTCCAATCGCAACTGATTGGAAATCTACAGATTGGCTAATTGCAAATTGCCATATTCAAGATGCTATTCTAAATAATTCTAGAAAACCTTTAGAAGATGCAAGGATGCATGCTATGACTCTTTATAGAACACCTGAATCCTTTACCAAAAAATTTGAGCGATCAAAGAGAAACTCAAATTTATTTAATGTAGAATCTTGGTTAAATCATCATGGAAAGAGACTAAGCGATAGATTTATACTTTCTGCATACAAAATGATGAATCATATATTAAGAACTATTGACATAACCGAAGGAAGAGGTAATTTTATTGAGGTTGCACGTCAGATATCATCAAACATCCATATTGTCACGATTAATTCAGATCTATTCTTCAAACCAGAAGAAAACTGGTCTGCTTTTGTTGATTTAAAAGGCGTAAAGAACAATGTGGCAATTCACGAAATTAAATCTATCCATGGGCATGATGCATTCTTAATTGAATTTGACCAATTGGAAAGATTCTTGAATCCAATATTTAAAG